>Ga0233426_10000002_pt1 | contig 301822 bp, 266 predicted proteins | sample SI_118_April2016_6_FD_179875 | JGI IMG/M metagenome (GOLD analysis project Ga0233426, IMG submission 179875) | Seawater microbial communities from Saanich Inlet, British Columbia, Canada - SI_118_April2016_10_MG | ecosystem: Environmental > Aquatic > Marine > Inlet | place: Canada: British...
AGAGATCGAATCTATTATGTTGGCCAGTAAGGTTTTAAAAAGTGGTAAAAAAAGACAAGAGGTCAAAAATGACCTCTTGTCTAATATGGCTCCTCCTCTTAGGCTCGAACTAAGGACCCTCTGATTAACAGTCAGATGCTCTAACCAACTGAGCTAAGGAGGAATGTTTCCATTTGGATGGCAAATATATGTAAATTTAGATTATTCCCAAGCGCAAAGAATATTTTTTTTAAGAATTTATTGCCTCTGGTTCTTTGTCTTTTTCTACCTCAAGGAATTCACTTTGTTCCTCGTCCCATTCTGATTTGGTAGTAACCTTTTCAGACTTAGGATTGTAGTATACTTTTAGGTATTTAAGACGAGTTTTATCTTTTAATTTTACTTGAACGATAAAGGTGTGTTTGTGATAAATATCGTAAGGGCTTAAAAAAGTTTCATAAGAATCCCAGATGATATTTCTGGTGTAATCAACTATGACAAATTTTTCTTCAATGAAAAACTTTATTTTTTTATTGATTTCTTTATTATTCAATGGTTTAATTTCTCCATCATCATTAATTTCAAAATTATTGTGTTCAATTATGAAATCATCTATGGATACTTTTTTTTCTTGAGCTGAAAGGTTTGCAACATGCAAACTTAGAAAGCTTATTAGTAGAAGTGTTATGTAATTTTTCATAGTGGTATTTTTAAATATAGTTAGTTCAAATATAAAAAGAAGTTTTGCTTTTAGAGGATATTTATTAATAAAACCAGGCGAACCTAGAAATAATTTGATATTTATCCGAAAATTGCCCTATAAATATCGTTCCCATTTGCTAGAATTAAAACAGATAATAATAAGAAAAATCCAAACATCTGAGCGTATTCCATGAAGCGATCATTCGGCTTTCTCCCACTTATAATCTCGTAGAGTAAGAACATTACATGCCCACCATCTAAAGCGGGGATTGGTAATATATTCATAAATGCAAGAATAATTGATATCAATGCAGTACTAGACCAAAAGCCTCTCCAGTTCCATGTTTCAGGGAATAGGTTTCCAATTGCAGCAAAACCTCCTACTTGACTAGCTCCTTTTTTTGTGAATACATATTTAAATTGAGCTGCATAATCATATAAAGTCCAGTACCCATAGGAGAATCCTGCAGCTATGCTTTCAGATAAATCAAGATCAACATGAGTAAATTCTATAGAATTATTAAAAAATTGAATTCCGATTGTTCCATCCTCACGAGGCAGAACACTTTTTGTTATTAATCCTTCACCTTCTCTTTTTATTTCAAGAGAAAGCGTATCATATTTTTGTTCTCTTAAGTGATTAACAAGAAAAGAAAAGCTGTTTATGGCAACTCCATTTGTACTAATAATAACATCTCCTTTTAATAATCCTGCAGCTTCAGCTGGTGTATTGGGTTGTACTTCAATGGATGGCGGTCGAAGAACATTAAATGGTTTTAAATCACCATTTTCGAACATTTGGGTTCCAAAATCTTCAGGTACATTAATGGTTTCTTTTACACCATTTGGGTGTTGAACTAAAACCTCTTTAACAGATCTCATGAATAAAAATCGATTGATATCTAAAACTACATCAAGCGATTGTCCATCTACTTCTAATATTTTATCACCATTTTCGAAGCCTATAGATTCAGCTAGTTTAGAAACAGCCATTCCATTAGGAACAGCCTCTGTTGTGAGTGTTTCTTTCCCCCAAACAAAATGAATCATCATATAAATCATAAACCCTAAAACTAGGTTTACAAAAACACCTCCAAGCATAATAATGAGTCTCTGCCATGCTGGTTTTGATCTAAATTCCCAAGGTTGCGGAGGAAGCTTCATTTGCTCAGTATCCATGCTTTCATCGATCATTCCAGAGATTTTTACATACCCCCCTAATGGAAGCCATCCTATTCCATATTCAGTACCACCAATTTTTTTCTTGAAAAGAGAAAACTTAACGTCAAAAAATAAATAAAACTTTTCGACACGGGTTTTAAATAATTTGGCCGGGATAAAATGTCCTAGTTCATGGAGAACAACTAACAACGATAAACTTAGAAGTAATTGTATTCCTTTAATTATAATTGGGCTCATAAGTGAAATTAAAATAATTTCAAAAATACTAATTTCCATGGGCTAAGCTTACATTCATTACAATTTTAATTTCTTTTAACATAAATAAGACTGTACCTTTGTTTTGAAATTGAAATATGAAAGAGATTTTTAAAACATATAAAACGTTTTTAAGCATATTTGGATTCCTGTCAATAGGCATTCTTATTCTTTTTTATAATGCACTAAAGCCCAAAAGGATTTTGCCAATATACCAACCTGCTGAGGTTAGTTTCGAATTAGTGGATAGTACATTACAACACATAAAGACGAGACATCGAGTCTCTGATTTTAGATTAATGAATCAAAATGGGAAGATCATAACCCAGCATGATTACAAAGATAAAATTGTAGTTGTCGATTTTTTCTTTACGACCTGTCCTTCCATTTGTCCAATAATGACAGATAATATGGGTTTAATTCAAGAAAAGATTAAAAATCAAGATCAGATAAACCTCCTGTCTTTTAGTGTTACTCCAAAAATTGATTCAGTCGCTCAATTAAAAAAATATGCCATCGAAAAAGGGGTTATAGACAAACACTGGAATTTGCTTACTGGTGATAAAAAAGAAATTTATAAGTTGGCTCGTAAATCTTATTTTGTTGTAAAAGAAGATGGTGATGGAGGTCCATTTGATATGATACACACAGAAAACTTTGTACTAGTTGACCCGGACAGAAGAATCAGAGGGTATTATGATGGAACAAATTTAGAAGAAATGGAAACCTTATGGGAAGATATTCTGGTGCTCAAACAGGAGTATCCCATTCAATTAAAACCTCACTCTTTTTGGCATCGCTCTCTTTTTTAGTTACTTTTGCTTCTTTAAAATCATTCTAAATAATGATCACTTTAGATCTCATTAAAAAAAATCAACGCGGTAGAATTGTAAACATTGATACTGACGAGCTGCCGCTTAAATTAATTGAGATGGGTTGTTTACCAGGGAATGAAGTTCACTTAGAGCAACTCGCTCCAATGAAAGACCCGATGTACCTCGTAATTGATGGCTGTCACTTAGCTATTAGAACAGAAACAGCTAAGAGCATAACCATAGAACTAATTTAAATGAGCAAAACCATTAATGTTGCATTAATAGGAAATCCTAATACAGGAAAAACATCTGTGTTTAATGCCATTACTGGGCTCAATCAAAAAGTAGGAAACTATCCAGGAATTACAGTCGAAAAGAAACAAGGAATTTGTCGATTAGATAGAACTACCAAAGCTCACATAATTGATTTGCCTGGCACTTATAGTCTTAACGCTTCTTCGATAGACGAGAGTGTGGTGATTGAATTACTTCTAAATAAAAACGATAAAGACTATCCGGACGTTGCAGTCGTAGTTTCTGACATAGAAAACCTAAAAAGAAATCTTCTTCTTTTTACACAAATCAAAGATTTAGAGATACCAACTCTTTTAGTGATTAATATGTCTGACAGGATGAAAAGTAAAGGGATATCAATTGACATACCCTTGTTAGAAGAAAAGTTGAAAACTAAAATTTGCTTAATTAGTACAAGAGAAAATAAGGGTATAGATCATCTAAAAAGTACCTTGTTGGATTATAGATTATTATCTAATGCGAAATGTACCGATATCAAACAAATCGACGAAGCTTATTTCGAAAAGCTCGAAAAAGTTTTTCCAGATCAATCTCTATATAAATTATGGTTAGTAATTACGCAGGATGTGAATTTTGCAAAACTCGATCGTAAAAAAGTAGAAGATGCAACAGAATACAAGACCCAATCCATTTCAAACTTAAAGCGTCTTCAGCAAAAAGAAACCATAAAGCGTTATCAATACATTAACCAGTCACTAAAAGAAACGTATAAAGTAGATCAATCTAAGGCTACGGATTATCGGTCTAGATTAGATCGAATTTTAATTCATCGTTTTTGGGGGTATATTATTTTCTTTATGATTTTACTCACCATCTTCCAAGTAATTTTTGATTGGAGTAGTGTTCCAATGGATTTTATTGATGAAAGCTTTTCAAATTTGAGTGAAATTACAAAGCAAACATTACCTCCAGGGTTATTTACTAATTTACTTGCAGAAGGAATTATTTCTGGATTGGGAGGGATTGTAATTTTCATTCCTCAAATAGCATTTTTGTTTCTTTTTATTTCAGTTCTCGAAGAGACGGGTTATATGAGTCGAGTGGTGTTTTTAATGGACCGTGGTTTAAGAAAATATGGTCTTAGTGGTAAAAGTGTAATCCCGCTAATTTCTGGAACAGCTTGTGCAATTCCAGCAGTAATGGCAACTCGGAACATTGAAAACTGGAAAGAACGTTTGATAACCATTTTGGTAACTCCTTTTACGACCTGTTCTGCTCGTTTGCCTGTTTATTTAATTTTAATTTCATTAGTAATTCCAGAAGGCTCTTTTTTAGGTATGGGTTACCAAGGACTTACACTTATGGGTCTTTATTTATTAGGTTTTATAATGGCATTATTATCGGCTGCTTTATTAAACAGACTACTAAAAATTAAATCGAAGACTTATTTTGTGGTAGAAATGCCCAATTATAAACTACCTCTTATTAAGAATGTGGCGATTACCGTATTCGAAAAAACAAAATCTTTTGTAGTTGAAGCAGGGCGAATTATTTTAGCCATTTCTATTTTACTTTGGCTAATGGCTTCTTTTGGTCCAGGGGAAGATTTTAACAATGCGGAAGAAATTGTAAGCAACCAACCGGCTAGCCAAAATGATACTCCTCAAGAATTAGAAACAAAAATTGCTTCTTACAAACTAGAACATTCTTTCATTGGAATTCTTGGAAAATCTATAGAACCTGCAATTGCCCCCCTAGGATTTGATTGGAAAATTGGAATAGCATTAATCAGTTCTTTTGCTGCTCGTGAGGTTTTTGTCGGAACATTAGCTACAATTTACAGTGTAGGGAACGAACAAGAAGAAACACTTAAAAATAGAATGAAATCTGAACGAAGACCAAATGGAGAGCTACTATTTAATTTGCCTACAGGAGTGTCGCTAATGCTATTTTATGCTTTTGCCTTGCAGTGTATGAGTACGTTGGCAATTGTAAAAAAAGAAACAAACAGCTGGAAATGGCCTATGGTTCAGTTGTTTAGTATGACTTTGATTGCCTATCTTTCAGCACTTTTAGTTTATCAAATATTAGTATGATGGAAACAATACAAGTTTTGTTAGTAGTTGTAGCCTCAGTTATTTCGGCACGTTTTCTTTATAAAAAATTCTTTCCTTCAAAAGCAAGTTCAAAAGATTGTGGAACGGATTGCGGGTGTCACTAATCTACTTGCATTAAAGCTTCTATTTCATCAGCTTCTATAGGGATATTTCCCATTAAATTCAGTGGACTTCCTTGACTTTGAATCACGACATCATCTTCTAATCGAATCCCAAACCCTTCTTCAGGAATATAAATACCGGGTTCTACCGTAAAAACCATGTTGGCTTCCATCGGTAAATGTAGTAATCCATAATCATGGGTGTCTAAACCAATATGGTGTGAAGTTCCATGCATAAAATACTTTTTATAAGCAGGCCAATTTGGATCTTGATTTTTAACATCAGAGTCTTTAATAAGTCCAAGACCTAAAAGCTCTGAAGTCATAATAAGACCAACTTCTTTATGGTATTCTTTCCAAATTGTTCCTGGGACTAAAAGTTTTGTAGCTTCTTTTTTAACTCGTAAAACGGCGTTATATACCTCTTTTTGTCTATCAGTAAATTTTCCAGAAACAGGTATTGTTCTTGTTAAATCACTTTTATAGTTACCGTATTCGGCAGCAACGTCTAGTAATAAAAGATCACCACTCTTGCATTGAGCATTATTCTCTGTATAATGAAGAACATTAGCATTTGCTCCAGAAGCAATAATAGGGGTGTATGCAAATCCTTTTGATCTATTTTTAAGAAATTCATGAGCAAGTTCAGCTTCAATTTCATATTCCCAAACCCCGGGTTTCACAAAACTTAAAAGACGTCTAAATCCTTTTTCGGTAATGTTGCAAGCCGTTTGTATTTGATCAACCTCTTCTGTCGATTTTACAGCTCTAAGCTTTTGTAAAATAGGATTACTTTTAGATACACCATGAGCGGGATATTGTTCTTTACATTTTTTTATAAAACGGTCTTCTCTTGTTTCAGTTTCTACAGATTGGCGGTAATGTTCGTTTGTATTAAAATAAAAAGTTTCATTAAAAGCACTTAGCTGATTGAGAATACGGTCGAAATCTTGTAGCCAAAAAACAGTCTCAATTCCAGAACGTTCTGTAGCTTGTTTTTTTGTTAGTTTTGCTCCTTCCCAAACTGCAATATGGTCGTTTGTTTCTGTAACAAAAAGAACCTCTCTCATTTTTGGATCATGGGCATCTGGAAAAAGAAGTAGTATCGTTTCTTCTTGATCTACTCCTGTTAAATAAAAAACATCACGGTGTTGTTCGAAGGGTAAAACAGAATCTGCACTAATTGGATAAGTATCATTAGAATTGAAAACAGCAATGCTTTTCGGGAGCATTTCATCCATAAAAGAAGAACGTGTTTTTTTATAAAAATTTGAAGATAGTGCTTGATATCGCATAATTAGCTTATTTATTTAGTAAATATATGAATTTGACTAGGAATCAGTTTAAGCAAATTCTTTTTCTTCAACCATATTTTTTGTACTTTCAGCAAACAAGAAAAATTACAAGTCAAGCATATGAAACTACTTAATTCATTTTTAATATTCTTTGTTGTATTCACATTAAATGCGCAAACACAGAATAGCAATTCTATTGTAAAAAATATTCCGTTTGAAAATATTGGTCCAAAAGTAATGAGCGGGAGAATTATTGCTTTAGAAGTAAATCCAAACGATCCAACAGAATTTTACGCAGCTTACGCATCGGGGGGAATTTGGCACACAAAAGACAATGGAATAAGTTTTGTTTCTATAACAGAGAACGCACCGACTCAGAACATAGGAGAAATTGCAATACATTGGCCAACTAAAACACTTTGGGTTGGAACTGGGGAAAATAACTCTTCAAGATCTTCTTACGCTGGTATTGGGATGCTAAAAACTTCTGATAACGGAGCAACCTGGGAAACAAAAGGTTTAGAGGACAGCCATCATGTAGGTAAAATATTAATTAATCCAGAGAATCCAGAGGAAATAGTAGTTGGAGTCACAGGTCATTTATATACTACAAATAAGGAACGTGGAATTTATAGATCTGAAAACGGTGGAGACACATGGGAGCAAGTTTTATTCATAAACGATGCAACAGGAATTATTGATATGAGTACGGTCCCTGATAATTTTAACGTTCAATTTGCAGCAGCTTGGGAAAAAGACAGAAAAGCATGGAATTTTACTGGAAATGGAGAAAAGTCAGGTATTTATAAAAGTACAGATGCTGGAAAAACATGGAATTTAATTTCAAACTCCGAAAGTGGTTTTCCAACAGGCTCTGGGGTTGGTCGAATTGGACTTGCTGTATATGATGAAAACATAGTTTATGCTATTCATGATTCTCAATTTAGAAGACCAGAAGAAAAAACAAAAAAATCAAATGGTTTAACTAAAGAAGATTTTAAGAGCATGACTAAAGAAGCTTTTTTAGCTTTAGATAATAAAGTGCTAAATGCATTCTTGAAGGAAAATAATTTTCAAGAAAAATATAGAGCACAAAGCATTAAAAACAGCGTTAAAAATGGATTAGTTTTACCAAAAGATTTAGCTGTTTATTTAGAAGATGCGAATGCATTATTGTTTGACACTCCAGTGGTAGGAGCTGAGGTTTTTAAAAGTGAAAATGGAGGTACAACCTGGACAAAAACTCATACCGATTACATCGATGGTTTGTATTATAGTTATGGTTATTATTTTGGACACATTCATGTTGCTCCCAAAAATGCTGATAAAATATACATATACGGTGTTCCTATTTTAACTTCAGATGATGGAGGACAAAACTTTAGATCCATAGGAAAATCAAACGTACATTCCGATCATCATGCATTGTGGATTAATCCAGATAAACCCGGTCACTTAATTAACGGTAATGATGGTGGTGTAAACATTACTTATGATGATGGTATCCATTGGATGAAAAATAATTCTACTGCTGTTGGTCAGTTTTATGCTATTAATATAGATCATGAAACACCTTATAATGTTTATGGAGGTCTCCAGGACAATGGAGTATGGAAAGGTGCTCATAATGCACGAGATGACGAGCGCTGGGAGGCAACCGGACATAATCCCTGGACTTCAATTATGGGGGGTGATGGCATGCAGATTCAAATCGACAATCGAGACAGTAATATTGTTTACACGGGTTATCAATTTGGTAATTATTTTCGTTTGGATTTAAAAAACGATAAAAACACATACATCCAGCCAAAACACGAACTTGGAGAATCACCTTATCGTTTTAACTGGCAAACCCCAATATTGTTGTCTTCTCACAACCAAGATATTTTGTATTTGGGAGGAAATAAACTTCATAGATCTTTGAACCAAGGGGATGATTGGACTGTTATTTCTGGTGATTTAACTCAAGGAGGTAAAAAAGGAAATGTTGCGTTTGGGACCTTAACAACGATCTCAGAATCTCCAGTTCAGTTCGGATTTATTTATACTGGTAGCGATGATGGATATGCTTATCATTCTGATGATGGGGGTGCGAGTTGGAATAGAATTTCAGATGAATTACCGCAAAATTTATGGGTGAGTAGAATTATTGCCTCAGAACATAAAAAAGATCGTGTTTACATTACATTAAATGGTTATAGAAATGACGATTTCAAACCCTATGTTTATGTAAGCGATGACCGAGGAGCGCATTGGAAACCGATCCATTCAAATCTTCCAGATAGTCCTGTAAATGTTATTCGTGAAGATTTGACTAATGATCAAATTTTATATCTAGGAAACGACCAAGGTACTTTCGTTTCTTTTGACCAAGGTTTAAAATGGCAAGCATTTAAAAACGGTTTAACAACTGCTGCGGTTCACGATTTAGTTATTCAGCCTGATGTAAATCATTTATTAATCGGAACACACGGACGATCAATTTATAAAACAGACCTATCACCTATTCAAGGAGTGAATTCAGAGTTTTTAAATAAAGAAATTACATTTCTTGAACCAAAGAAAATAAGAGCTTCTAAAAGATGGGGTACTCGAAATTCTTCTTGGAGGAACTTTTATGAACCAAAAACGAGTTTCACTCTTTTTTCTAAGAATTCTGGAGTTTATCAAATGAAAATTAAAAATGATAAAGGAATAGTATTATACACACAAAACGCAACCTTAGATGCTGGTTTTAATTTTGTTTCCTACGCACTCGAGAAAGATGCAAAAGGGATTATCAATTATAATAGAAAAAATAAAAAATCACCATCAGAAGCATCGAAAAATGGAAAACACTACCTCAAAAAAGGAACCTACAGTGTTGAATTTACAAAAGGAAAATTTACAAGTAAGGCAAAACTGGAAGTTCAGTAGTTGAAATAAAACTTGAGGTTCTTTATGTCTAGTTTTTCTATTATCAACGGGGATTATTTTTGCTCAATCAGAAATAGAAAAGGATAGTCTCTGGACAAAAGGAGGAACTATAAATGTGCTGTTTAATCAAGCTAATTTTAGAGAATGGCTTGGAGGAGGAACCAATAGTTTTTATCGGAATTGTAAATTTAGATTATGCGCTTCACCGATTAGAAGAAAAATGGGATTGGAGCATAACTTTTGATACGTCCTTAGATTTTCTAAAACAGAATCTTCAAATTTTTATGAAAAAACCGTAGATCATTTTGAGTTAAATTCAGTTTTTATATGAAAAAAAACGAATCCTTGGAGTTTTTCAACTTTTACAAATATTAAATCTCAATGGGTCGCTGGTTATGAATTTTCAGAAGGAAGTAATGGTGAAGAAATAAAAAACAAAACAACTGCTTTTTTCTCGCCTTTATATGCTCGCATTAGGGTTGGAATTACTTAAAAGAAAACAAAATCTTTTAGTTTACAAATAGAGTCTGTCACAGCGCCCTTAATATATGTTGGATCTCAATTCACAGATAATTTAGCGACTGGAGAAATATTTTTGGTGTGGCACCAAATGAACAAACTCGTTTTAAAATGGGATTGTCTATCGCAGCTCAAGGAAAATGGCCTCTTTTCCCAAATGTTATTTTAAATAATAAAATAAACCTTATATCTAATTATCTCAAGGAATTCAAAAATTTTATTTAGACTATACGATGGGCATCGACATGAAAATAAATAACTTTATGTCGGCACAATTTGAGTTACAACTCCTTTATGACGACAATGCGATTGCTAAAATTCAAATCCGACAGGTGTTTGGAGTAAGTTTTGGTTTTTTTATTTAGTAGTTTTTGTTTAATTTTTTGTTCCAAAACAGGCCGTTATGGGTTGAAAAAGTAAAACACTTTTTAGTTCTTCTGTTAAGAAATAATAATCTTAAAAAAAACAGCTGATATACTTTCTTTCGAAAACCTTTTAGCTTAATTTTACAGCTTTAAATTAACAATTAATGAGCGGAATAAACTCTTCTTTAGCACGTAAATACGCAATGGCACTATCAGGATTATTTCTGGTGGTATTTTTATTGCAGCATTTTATCATAAACCTCACCTCTGTCTTTAGTGAGGAAGTATTTAATGAAATTTCTCATTTCATGGGAAACAATCCATTGGTTCAATTTCTACTTCAGCCAGTCCTTATTTTTGGAGTTTTATTTCACTTCATGATGGGATTTGTTTTAGACATTAAAAATAGAAAAGCACGTTCTCAGGGATATGCTCAGAACAATGGTGCAGCAAATTCATCTTGGATGTCTAGAAATATGATCTTATCTGGGATAACAATCCTTTCTTTTTTGGCACTTCATTTTATAGATTTCTGGTTCCCAGAAATGAATTACAAATATGTACAGAGTTTACCAGAAGATCCAAATCGTTATTTTGAAGAAATGGTTCATAAATTTGAAAACGTTGTTCGTGTAATTGCATATGTAGTTTCATTCTTTTTCTTGATGCTTCACTTACTTCACGGATTTAGTTCTTCTTTTCAATCGGTTGGATTAAACAATAAATACACACGAGGTATTAAAGGTTTTACCCTTGCATTTTCAATAGTAGTTCCTGCAGGATTTATCTTCATCGCAATCTTTCATCATTTAAACGCATAAGACTATGGCAAGTTTAAATTCTAATATACCAGAAGGTCCTTTATCAGATAAATGGACTTCTCACAAAAATAACATCAACCTAGTTAGTCCAGCTAATAAGCGACTTATCGATATTATCGTAGTCGGTACTGGATTAGCTGGAGCTTCTGCTTCTGCTACTTTAGCCGAATTAGGATATAATGTAAAATCATTTTGTTTCCAAGATTCACCAAGAAGAGCTCACTCAATTGCAGCTCAAGGTGGAATTAATGCAGCAAAAAATTACCAAGGAGATGGAGACTCTACCTACCGTCTTTTCTATGACACTATAAAAGGAGGAGATTATCGTTCAAGAGAGGCTAACGTTCACCGTTTAGCTGAGGTTTCTACCAACATAATTGACCAATGTGTTGCACAAGGGGTACCTTTTGCTCGTGACTACGGTGGGTTATTAGATAACCGTTCGTTTGGAGGAGTTTTAGTTTCTCGAACATTCTATGCTAAAGGCCAAACAGGACAACAATTATTGCTAGGAGCATATTCTGCAATGAACCGTCAAATTGGTCGTGGAAAAATAAAAATGTACAACCGTCATGAAATGATGGATTTAGTGTTAGTTGATGGAAAAGCTAGAGGAATTATTGCTCGAAACTTAGTAACAGGTCAAGTAGAACGTCATGGAGCTCACGCCGTTGTAGTAGCTTCAGGTGGATATGGAAATGTATTTTTCCTTTCTACAAACGCCATGGGGAGTAATGTTTCTGCTGGATGGAAAATTCACCAAAAAGGAGCACACTTCGCAAACCCTTGTTTCACTCAAATCCACCCAACATGTATTCCAGTTTCTGGAGATCACCAGTCGAAATTAACCTTAATGTCTGAATCTCTAAGAAATGATGGACGAATTTGGGTTCCTAAAAACATTGAAGATGTGAAGGCAATCCGTGAAGGAAAATTAAGCCCGACACAACTTAAAGAAGAAGACCGAGATTATTACTTAGAACGACGTTACCCTGCTTTTGGAAATCTAGTTCCACGTGATGTTGCTTCTAGAGCTGCAAAAGAACGTTGTGATGCTGGATACGGAGTAAATGCAACAGGAGAAGCAGTTTATCTGGACTTTGCTGCTGCAATTACACGTTACGGGAAAGAACAAGCCCATGTTAAGGGACTTGACGAAAATGATTCGACTTTGGTTAAAAAACTAGGTCAAGATGTAGTTCGTTCTAAATACGGAAACTTATTCCAGATGTATGAAAAAATAGTAGATCAGAATCCATACGAAACACCAATGATGATCTATCCAGCGGTACATTATACCATGGGAGGTGTTTGGGTTGATTATAACCTAATGACATCTATTCCTGGTTGTTACGCTATTGGAGAAGCAAACTTCTCTGATCATGGTGCTAACCGACTGGGTGCATCTGCATTAATGCAAGGTTTAGCAGATGGATATTTTGTTTTACCCTACACAATAGGAGACTACTTAGCGAACGATATTCGAACAGGTTCAATTCCAACGGATACTCCAGAATTCGATGCCGCTGAAAAAGAAGTTTTAGATAAGATCGGTTTATTCTTAAATAATAAAGGAGAGCACTCTGTTGATTATTACCACAAAAAATTAGGTAAAATCATGTGGGACAAATGTGGAATGTCACGTAATGTTGAAGGTCTAAAAGAAGCAATGACTGAGATCAAAGCGTTAAGAGAGGATTTCTATAAAAACGTAAATGTTCCAGGAACTGACTCTGAGTTTAACGAACAATTAGCGAAAGCGGGGCGTGTTGCAGATTTCTTAGAATTAGGGGAATTGTTTGCAAAAGACGCCTTAGAAAGAACAGAATCTTGTGGAGGTCATTTCCGTGAAGAATCTCAAACTCCAGAAGGAGAAGCAATGCGTGACGATGAAAATTTTACTTTCGTTTCTGCATGGGAATACAAAGGAGAACCGGGTGATGCTGTTTTGCATAAAGAAGAATTGAATTACGAAGAAATAGAAGTAAAAACACGTTCATATAAATAAGATAAAGATGAATTTGACCTTAAAAATTTGGAGACAAGCTAACGCAACATCAAAAGGAGAAATGGTTACCTATCCTATTGAAAATGTTTCCCCTGACATGTCCTTTTTAGAAATGATGGACGTTTTGAATGAACAACTAATCAATAAAGGAATTGATCCGATAGCTTTTGATCATGATTGTCGCGAAGGAATTTGCGGAATGTGTTCGATGTACATTAACGGAGAAGCACACGGTCCTGATCGTTTAGTTACTACTTGTCAGTTACACATGCGTAAATTTAAAGATGGTGAAACAATTACGATTGAACCGTTTAGAGCTAATGCATTTCCAGTTGTTAAAGACCTTGCTGTGGACCGTTCTGCATTTGATAGAATTCAACATGCAGGTGGTTTTGTTAGTGTAAATACTTCAGGAAACACTCAGGATGCCAATAATATTCCAATTAATAAGCACGATGCAGATAATGCATTCGATGCAGCTACTTGTATCGGTTGTGGTGCTTGTGTTGCAAGTTGTAAAAACGCTTCTGCAATGCTGTTTGTTTCAGCTAAAGTTTCTCAGTATGCACTTCTTCCACAAGGAAAGGTTGAAGCTACCGATCGTGTACTAAACATGGTAAAACAAATGGACGAAGAAGGTTTTGGAAACTGTACCAACACGGGAGCCTGCGAAGTAGAATGTCCTAAGGGAATTTCTTTAGAGAATATCGCTCGTATGAATAGAGAATATCTTTTTGCGACTGTGAAAGGGTAGAAATTAACTTTACTTTTAATAATTATTAAACCCCATCCTTGTTAAGGATGGGGTTTTATTTTAGGGGTTTTATAAAACGATTTTTAAAAAATAAAAGAAGAAAAATCAAAAGTAATTTTATTCAACAGCCTTCAATACTTTTTCAATAAAGTCAGCAACCTTTGAGGGTTCTAACCAACGAGTAACCACCACTAGATCTTGATTAGGAATAATGATAATGAAATTCCCTCCAAAACCAGCAGCATAATATATGTTTTCGGCCGCACCCTCCCAGTGTCGAGCCCCTTTTTTATTTAGCCACCAGAGGTAGCCGTAGTTTGGATTTGCAGAAGAAGCTGTTGTTGCTTTTTCAATCCAATTTTCACTTATTAATTGTTTTCCTTTCCAAGAACCATTAGACAAAAACAGTAATCCAAAACGTGCATGGTCTTCGGTATTAATAAACAAACCACCTCCAGAGTGCCCACCTCCAGAAACTGATTGTACTCGTATGCCGTCAATCGGAGTCCAAGAGTTTTCATAACCAAACCAGCGCCAGGTAGAAGAAGCTCCAATAGGATCCATTATTTCTGTTTTAAGAACCTGTGGTAAAGGCTTTCTCCAAACATTAAGCAAGGAGTAAGAAAGAACATTAACCCGTACATCGTTGTATTTAAAATGGGTTCCTGGTTCGTGAAGTGTTCTGTATCTCCAATCATCGACTGAACCTTTTTTGGGTGGACGATCTGCCCAGTCATGAAGACCCCAAATACTTCCTGACCAGTCCGAAGATTGATTTAATAAATGGGACCAAGTAATTTTTTTATTGTGTTCCCCATCGAAAGTAGTATCCCAAACGTAGTCCGTTAGAAAATCGTTTGTATATTTTATTAAACCTTTGTCAAACGCTAGTCCAGCAATGGTTGACAAATAACTTTTTGTAACACTAAAAGTCATATCAACTCGTTTTGTATTGCCCCATTTGGCTATTACAAAACCTTTTTTAAGAATCATTCCAGCGGGACCGCCATGTTTTTTAGTTGGGCCTAAAATCTCGTGATAGGGTTCTCTAGAAAAACCTTTGATAATAGCAACACGTAAATCTCTTCCACCAATGTATTCGTTGGTTAATGCAAAATCTACAGCTTCTTGTAATCGTTCCGGTTTTATGTCAAAATATTCTGCATCTTTTTCTTTCCAGACTTCATTTCGTTCTGGATAATAATAGTCTTGAGCCTGAATAAATACCGAAGCTCCAATGCATAAAAACAATAAAACATGGTTTCTCATAATAGGTTTATTTTTACGAAATGTTATTTAGATTTGGTGCGTTCAACAGCGTTTAACCAGCCACTATATTTAGCTTCTCGAGCTTGTTGTGTCATAATTGGACTAAAAAGGGTTTCTCTTTCTCGAACTTCTTCGATTGAATCTAGTGTCCAAAACCCAGCTTTAATACCCGCTAAAAAAGCAGCTCCTAAAGCAGTTACCTCAAGCATTTTAGGACGATCAACTTCTACATTTAAAATGTCAGACTGGAATTGCATTAAATAATTATTTGCTGAAGCACCCCCGTCAACTTTTAAAGAAATAATTGAGGCTCCACTATCTTCTAACATTGCGTTAATCACATCCTTTGTTTGATATGCCATGGCTTCTACAGTTGCTTTTGTAAGTTCATTTTTGCCAATGTCAAGTGTTATTCCGTGAATAGCCCCTTTTGCTTTTGCATCCCAATACGGCGCACCCAAACCAGCAAACGCAGGAACAACATAAAGGTCTTCAAGAGGTGGAATGGATTTACAAATTGCTTCTGTTTCTTCAGCTTGTTTGATAAGATTTAATTGATCTCGAAGCCATTGGATAGAAGCACCTCCAATAAAAATACTTCCTTCTAAAGCGTAATTCGGTTTTTCATTCTCTATGCTACAAGCTAGGGTTGTTAAAAGACCATTTTTAGAAACTAAATGATCTGTTCCAGTATTTAAAAGAAGAAAACATCCCGTCCCATAGGTGTTCTTTGCCATTCCAGGCTGATGACCACCTTGACCAAAAAGAGCTGCTTGCTGATCTCCAGCAACTCCATAAATTGGAATTTGAATTCCTTTAAAGTTTAAATTTCCAAAATCTGAAGACGATTCTTGAACATGAGGAAGCATTGAGCTTGGTATATTCATTGCTTTGAGAATTTTTTCATCCCAAGCTAAAGTTTTAATATTATAGATCATTGTACGCGAGGCATTTGAATGATCCGTTAGGTGTTTTTCACCTTTTGTAAGTTTGTATATCAGCCAAGAGTCAATGGTGCCGAAAAGTAATTCTCCAGCTTCTGCACGTTCTCTAGAACCAGGAACTTCATCTAAAATCCATTTTAGTTTTGTACCCGAAAAATAGGAGTCAATAACCAAGCCTGTATTTTCATTTACATAAGTTTCTAGCCCTAATGCTTTTAATTCCTCACAAATTGGAGTAGTTCTTTTATCTAACCATACAATAGCTTTATGGATTGGTTCCCCTGTATTTTTATCCCATACAACAGTTGTTTCTCTTTGATTTGTAATACCAATTGAAGCTATTTCAGAGGGATTAATTCCAGTTTCTAACATTACTTTTTCGAAGGCTTCCAATTGGTCCTTAATTATATCGTTTGCATCATGCTCTACCCAGCCCGATTTAGGATAGTGTTGTTTTAATTCTTTTTGAGAAATAGAAACAATACCCCCTTTTTTATCAAAAATTATAGCTCTTGTGCTTGTGGTTCCTTGGTCAAAAGCCACAATGTATTTCTTTTCCATAGTCTAATTGTTTTAGTCTCCAACTTTAAAGATAAAAGAAAATGTCTCAGTTCGGATTATAGCCCTCTTAAAAGCACATCAATTTTATGTATTTTTAATTAAAATATTAAAATGGAAACTAAATTGAATGTAGCTTTAATTCAGACCGATCTAGTTTGGGAACAACCTGACGAAAACCGAAAGCACATTGAATTTTATTTAAATAAAGTCTCTAAGAGAGCTGATGTTGTTTTTTTACCTGAAATGTTTACCTCAGGTTTTACAATGAATCCAAAATCGGTTGCCGAATCAATGTCAGGAACTACCATTACCTGGATGAAAAATTGGAGTGTAAAACTTGGAGCTGCAATTGCAGGAAGTTTAGTGGTAGAGGAGAACGGAAAATTTTACAACCGATTTGTATGGGTCAACGATGATGGTTCTACACATTATTATAACAAGAGACACTTGTTTACATTAGCAGGTGAAGATCAAGTTTATGAAAAAGGGACAGATCAATGTTTTTTAAATTTTAAAGGGTGGAATGTGTGCTTACGCATATGCTATGATTTACGTTTTCCGGTTTGGTCTAGAAATAAAAACAATTATGATTTATTGGTTTTTGTAGCGAATTGGCCAGCTCCAAGAATTAATGCTTGGGACGCATTACTAAAAGCACGAGCAATAGAAAATATGAGTTATGTTATTGGAGTAAATAGAATAGGAAAAGATGCTAAAAAGAATGAGTACCCTGGGCATTCTGCAGTTTATGATTTGTTAGGACATGCCACTATTTCTCCAGGGGAAGAAGGAGGTGTTTTAGAAACAATCTTAGATAAAAAAGTTCAAGATGAAGTCAGAACTAATCTAAATTTTCTTGAAGATCAAGACCCTTTCCTTTTACAATAAATATTTCGTTTTGATCCCAATTTGCACGTAAAGTAATCTCACCTTCCATGTAAATAACTTCTTCAGGCTGAATTTTTTTAAGGTAATTACCGGTATCCCATTTGTTGTTTTCATTGATATCTTTAACCAATCGAACACCATAATCTCCTGGATTCAAATAGTTGAAAGTATATTTTCCGTATTCATTTTTCAAATATTTGCGAACAGTTTTCCCTTTAGAATCGATAAGTTCAATGAAATAGTTATAATCACTATCAGTCTCGACATTTAAAATTATGACACCATAGTTTTCTAATTTTTTAGTTTGAAGCTTGGTTGTTAATGTGTCATTTGTGTCTCCCCAAAAATCGGTTACGGCATTAGGAAGAATTTGAATTGTATATGAATCATTTAATGTTTTATTAAAATCAAAAATAATTTCATTTTTATGCTCATTTATTAATGATTTGAAAGGTACAATAACCGAATCGATGTCTCTAATTTCAATTAATGATTCATCCAGTTTCACAACTGGAAGGGTTGCTTTAATCGATAGGGTGTCCATGAAATCAAGAAATCTTTTGTGAGAAAAACTAAATTCTAAGGAATCCATTTTTGGTTTAGCAGGTTTAATAACTACTTGTTTTAAAGAGTCTTCATCTGATAGGTTAAAAACTAAAGAATCAATTTTTTCAACTCCAGAATACCAGAAATCTAAAGTGTCAGATTCCGTGTGTTTTGTTATTAAATATTTAAAAGCTTTGTCAACCTCGCCAACAAGTTCAATTGTTTCTCCAGTAACATCACCAAAGTAACCAAAAATGATATGATGATTATTAATGTATTGTGGCCTTGACCAGCCGAAGTTTGGAATTTCTTTAAACAAAACAGGAAGCCTAATCGAATCTCCAGGTAGTTTAACAGGCTCTTTAAAGAACCCTATTTTATCTATATTTTGGTCAAAAAGATAATTTTTACCTTCGTCTTTTAAAGCAATCATTTCATATGTTCCTGCACTAAGATTTTGCAGTTTAAAGTATACGCTATCTAATGTGTTTGAAATATAAAAAGGTTTTTTGTTGTAGATTGTTGAGTCTGAAAAGGTAGAGTCTACCGGGTATAGGTGAACGGAAATAAATTCGTCGGTTTCATTTTCATAGGCATCTTTTACGGTTCCTTCTAAAAAAAGAGAGTCAATTACAGAGCCCGTCGAGAAAGTGTAACTAAAATAGGTAAGCGGATTTTGTTCGTTAAAATCTTCAATAGCCGAACCAAAATTGAATGTGTAGGTGATGTTTGGTTTTAAGGAGTCTAGAAATTCAATTTGAACTTTTTTACTAACCGTGGTTTCTGGAGTTATTTTGTATTGAAAAGGTTCTAGGGGAGGTGAAGTTACTAGTTGAGTAGTAATGTTATTTAGCTTAATGTATTCATCAAATTCTAACGTTATTTTTTCCTCATCAAAAAAAACAGTTTTGAGCGGGGGATTTGCTTTTATTAATACAGGAGGTAAGGAGTCTTTACTTCCTCCAGTTGGAATCCCTCTTTTGGCACACTGAGAAACAGATAATATAAGGAGTATTCCTAGGATATAAATAATATGTTTCCGCATTAATATAAGTTTAAATGCAAATTAACGGATAAATCGGTTAATTTCTATGTCCAATAGTAGCAATGCTTAATCTATTTTTTGAATTTGAAGTTAAAAGTTTTCCGCAAGCAACAAGAATTGCTCCCGTTGTAATTGCATCATCAACAAGCAAAAAATGTTAGGGCTTGTCATTTAGTTTTATACTGAAAAGCATTTTTTAAAACTAAAGCCCGATTTAAAGGAGATGTCTTTGCTAGTTGTTTGGTGTTTTCAATTCTAATGAGTTCATTTTCTATTAAAGGGACCCCCTAAATAATTTGCTATTTCTTTTCCAAATAGAGTTACTTGGTTATATACTCTTTTATGTTCTCTTATGGAATGAAGTGGAACAGGGATCACAGCCTCTATGTACTTAAAAATATTCTTATGAATTAATTCACCAGCAATTTTGCCAAAATAAGACCCCAATTGTTCTTGCTTTCCATATTTTAAATGATAGATAAGTCTTTCAACTACACTGTTACTTTCGAAATAACAGAGAGCAGTACCAAGTTCAAGTTTTAACCTAGGAGTTAGTTTTTGCATCATTAAGTTATTTTTATAAAGATGAAAATAGGTAAAGGGTAATTGTAGTTGACAGTGCACGCAGATTGTTAATTCATTTGGAATTAAATGGGTTTTACAATCCAAACAAATAGGTGGGAAAAACAAGTTAGAGAAGTCCCTTAAAAATTCTTTTAGGAAGTTTTTCATGTAAAATAAGATTTGGTCTTCGTAAAATACGAAAAAGGATTATTTTTGCTGTATGACAGATTTCAAAAAAATCATTTCACATGCAAAAGAATACGGATTTGTATTTCCTTCAAGTGAAATATACGACGGTTTAAGTGCCGTATACGACTATGCTCAAAATGGCGTTGCTTTAAAAAAGAATATCCGAGACTACTGGTGGAAATCCATGGTTCAACTCCACAATAACATTGTTGGGATAGATGCCTCAATATTTATGCATCCAACAACTTGGAAAGCTTCTGGCCACGTTGACGCCTTTAATGATCCATTAATAGACAATAAAGATTCAAAGAAAAGATATCGTGCAGATGTCTTGGTTGAGGACTATTGTGCTAAAATTGAAAATAAAATTGATAAAGAAATAACCAAAGCAGCTAAACGTTTTGGAGCAGCTTTTAATCCTGAAGAATTTAAAACTACAAACCCAAGGGTTGTTGGGTATCAAGAAAAAATAAATACCATTCTAAAACGATTAGGGCAATCACTTGAAAAAGAAGACCTTGCTGATGTTAAAGCGTTGATTGAAGAGCTTGAAATAGCATGCCCAGAATCAGGTTCTAGAAACTGGACCGATGTTAAACAGTTTAATTTAATGTTTGGAACGAAATTAGGAGCCTCTGCAGAATCTGCTATGGACCTTTATTTAAGACCAGAAACTGCACAGGGAATTTTTGTAAACTTTTTGAATGTTCAAAAAACTGGACGAATGAAAATTCCTTTTGGAATAGCTCAGACTGGAAAAGCTTTTAGAAATGAAATTGTAGCACGTCAATTCATTTTCCGTATGCGCGAATTTGAACAAATGGAAATGCAATTCTTTATTCTTCCTGGTACACAAAAAGAGTGGTATGAAGAGTGGAAAAAAACTCGTTTAAGTTGGCACCTGTCCTTAGGAATGGGTGAAGAAAATTACCGCTTCCATGATCATGAGAAATTAGCTCATTATGCAGACGCAGCAGCTGACATCGAATTTAAGTTTCCTTTTGGATTCAAAGAATTAGAGGGGATTCATTCCAGAACAGATTTTGACCTGAGCAGCCACGAAGAGTTTTCTGGAAAAAAACTTCAGTATTTTGACCCGGAACGTAACGAAAATTATGTCCCTTATGTAGTCGAAACTTCAGTAGGATTAGACCGTATGTTCTTATCTGTATTTTCTTGGGCTCTTCGCGAGGAAACTCTTGAAGATGGTAGCACAAGAACCTTACTTAAGTTACCTGCAATTTTAGCTCCTACTAAAATAGCTGTTTTACCTCTAGTAAAAAAAGATGGCCTTCCAGAAGTAGCAAAAAAATTAATGGATGATTTAAAGTGGGATCATGCAGTTGCTTATGATGAAAAGGATGCTGTAGGAAGACGTTACCGTCGTCAAGATGCGCTTGGAACCCCGTATTGTATTACCATTGATCATCAAACATTAGAGGACCAAACAGTAACCTTACGAGATCGTGATACCATGAAACAAGAGCGTGTTGCTTTAGATTCAATAAGTGGAATTCTTAACGAAAAATTGGATATAAAAAACTGGTTAAAAAGTATTTAAAATCACTTTCCTATTGAAAAATTGATTCTTGGATAAGCAGTTATGTCTAGGTTGTTTAAATAGCGGCCAATGCCAATGATTATCTCAAAAGAAGCTTTCTTTTTGTTTACCCATTTGGTTCCAACAATTGCACCAGCTGCAATTCCAATAGTTGTGTCTGTTAGATTTGGACCACCATCATATTCATCAAAATTACCTTAAGTTAAACTTATGAATGCTTGAGCAAAAAATCCTTGATTAGCTTCAACTTCTTTCTGAAATTAAAGTCTGTAAAAAGGAGAGATTTCAAAGTTTTCGTTTCTGTAATCCATTGAATTATATAAATTTATAAGAACAGTTCCTCCCCAACTGGACTGAGGATTAATAAAGTGTTCATATGTTAATTCAATTGCAGGTAAAACAATAAATTGAAAAAACATCTACACGGATTTCGTGTTTATATGTTTTTGATTTTCTTCTTGAGAATATCCCATTTTAAAGAAAAAATTAAAAGTAAAACAAGGCAAGTGTAGGTGTGTGAATTATTAACATTCATTATATAAAAAGATTTGGGTTGTAGCTCAAATATATAAAACTATATCAGTAATTTAGTGTGATCATGAAAATCATTTCTTATAACGTAAACGGCATTCGCGCTGCCTTCAAAAAAGACTTTATAGGTTGGTTGGCTTCCGCTAAACCAGACGTGTTATGTCTTCAAGAAACTAAGGCTCAGAAAGACCAGGTAGATGTAGAAGCAATTGAAAAACTTGGGTATCATCATTATTGGTTTTCTGCACAGAAAAAGGGGTACAGTGGAGTCGCTCTAATTTGTAAGCAAAAACCAAATCATATTGAATTTGGAACAGGAATAGAACAGATGGATTTCGAAGGTCGAGTAATCCGAGCTGATTTTGACGAATGTTCTGTAATTAGTATGTATTTACCCTCGGGTACTAATCTTGATCGTTTAGAATATAAGTTCCAATTCATGGACGAAATGAGTACCTACCTAGAAGAATTAAAAAAACAAATCCCAAACTTAATAGTATGTGGAGATTATAATATTTGTCATAAAGCAATAGATATTCATGATCCTGTTCGTAACAAAAAAGTGTCTGGTTTTTTGCCAGAAGAACGTGCTTGGATGGATCAATTAATAAATCAAGGTTTTATTGACTCTTTTCGAGAATTAAATCAAGAACCCCATCAATACAGTTGGTGGAGTTATCGAGCTAATTCTAGAGCCAATAACAAAGGATGGCGACTAGATTATGCAATGGTGACAAAGTCGCTTCAAGACAAGATATCAAGGGCATATATTCTATCCGAGGCACACCATTCTGATCATTGTCCCGTAGCAGTTGAATTAGATTTTAATAAATAAAAAATTCTATGAAAAAGATAGTATTACTTTACTTTACAACAGTTTCTTTAGTTGGTTGCGTTTCCTCCAAGATGTTTAACGAAATAGAAAGTAGTTATGCCCAGCTAAAGGTTGACCATTCTTTTCTAGAAAAAGAAAACAGTTCTCTTTTAGTTCGTTACGATTCCTTAAGGTATCATTACGGAGACTTGATGAAGCAGTTTGAAAAAATTGAATTAGAATTAGATACCTCTAAAAAAAGTTATGAAACTTTAGAAGCTTCCTATAAAGCATTAGAACAAAACAGTAACGCTGCATTGCAAGAAAGTATAGATCAGAATAGGAGTTTGTTAGATGAAATTCAAATAAAAGAATCTGAACTTTTAGACGAACGAGCAGACCTTGATTCACTCCAAAACGAGCTTGCAGTTAGAATTGCGAGAGTAGATGAATTAGAGCGCGTAATTGCCAATAAAGAAGCACTTTTATCTAAGTTAAAATCTTCATTGAGTAAAGCACTTTTAAGTTTCTACGGAAAAGGATTAACAGTAGAACAACGCAATGGGAAAGTCTATGTTTCAATGGAAAACAAATTACTATTTAAATCAGGAAGTTGGACTCCAGGAACAGAGGGTAAAAAAGCAATTAACCAGCTCGCAATGGTTTTATCTCAAAATAAAGAAATTGCAGTTTTAATCGAGGGACATACAGACGACGAACCTTATATAGGAGATTCTAAACTATCTGGAAATTGGGATTTATCCGTAAAAAGAGCAACTGCAATTGTAAATTTATTACTGAAAAATAAAGGAGTGTTACCTGAAAATATTACTGCTGCAGGGAAAGGGAAATTTAGTCCTTTAGTCCCTAATAACAGCGCTACAAATAAATCAAAAAACAGACGTATAGAAGTTGTCTTAGCTCCTAAATTAGATGAAATAGGAAGACTTCTGCAAGACTTAGATTAAATATGAAGTACACTACATTACCGGGAACAGACATTAAAGTCAGTAAAATTTGTTTAGGAACCATGACCTTTGGGAACCAAAATACGAAACAGCAGGGTTTTGATCAGATGGACCTTTCTTTAGACCAGGGGGTTAATTTCTTTGATACAGCAGAATTATATCCCGTTCCTGCAAATTCAACAACACAAGGTGAAACCGAAAGAATTATGGGTAATTGGTTTCAAAAAACAGGAAATAGATCTAGGGTAGTTTTAGCAACAAAAGTTGCAGGACCGGGATCTTACACTGCTCATATCAGAGATAATATGAGTTTCGACAAAAGAAATATAACGGAAGCTTTAGATAATTCTTTAAAACGATTAAAAACGGATTATATAGACTTATATCAGTTACATTGGCCAGAACGAATGACTAATTTCTTTGGTCAAAGAGGATACGTACACAATCCTAAAGATACCTGGATCGATAATTTTGAGGAAGCCCTTGAGGTTTTAGATGACTTAATAAAAGTAGGTAAAATAAGACATATAGGGGTTTCAAATGAATCTCCTTGGGGACTTATGCGCTATTTAGAATTATCTAAAAAAGGACTTCCAAAAGCAATAACAATTCAAAACCCATATTCTTTACTGACACGAGTTTTTGAAATTGGAAATTCAGAGATATGTATGCGCGAAGAGGTTGGACTATTAGCTTATTCTCCATTAGGATTTGGCCGCTTAACTGGAAAATATAGAGGAGGTCATAACTTAGATAAAGCACGTTTAACAGTGTTTCCTAATATGGCACGCTATAACAGTGATCAATCCATAGAAGCTACAGAGCATTATTATCAGATAGCTAAGAACCATGGAATTAGTTTGACGCAAATGGCTTTAGCTTTTGTAAATCAGCAGCCTTTTTTAACTTCTAACATTATTGGAGCAACTAATTTAGAGCAACTTCAAGAAAATATTGGTAGTATTGATCTTACGCTTTCTAAAGAAATAATGAAAGAGATTGAAGCAGTTCACAATAAGATTCCTAATCCTGCTCCTTAAACTTAAAAAGCAACTTTAGGAATGGCTTCGATTAGTTTTTGAGTGGCTTTCTCTTGTGGGTTTCTATACAATTCATCTGCCTCTTTATATTCAACGATTTCACCCCGATCCATTACCATTATTTTATCTGAAATGAACTGAACTACAGAAAGATCATGTGAAATAAACAGATAAGATAGTTTTAATTTTTCCTGAAGCTCATTTAACAGATTTAATACTTGAGCTTGAACAGAAATATCAAGTGCAGCGACAGATTCATCGCAGATTAAAACCGATGGATCAACAGCTAATGCTCGAGCAATTACAACGCGTTGTCTTTGGCCTCCAGATAATTCATGTGGATAACGATTGAAATAGGATTGGTTTAAACCTACTTGATCTAATAAATCAATAACTCTATTTTTTCTTTGGTTTAAAGGTAAAATCTGGTGAGCTTCTATCGGTTCAAGAATAGCGTTTCCTATTTTTCTTTGTGGATGAAGAGCTGCATAAGGGTCCTGAAAGATAAACTGTACTTCAGTCCTTAAACTTCTAATTTCACTTGAATTTAATTTTGACAATGAATTCCCTTTATAAAAAATCTCACCTTTAGACGGTTTGTTTAAATAAACTAATGCCTTCCCTAAAGTTGATTTCCCACATCCTGAAGCACCAACTAAACCCAATGTTTCTCCAGGATATAAATCAAAAGAAAGGTCATTAATTGCTATAAATTTTTCCTGTTTCCCAAAAAACCCATTCCTCGAAGTATAGGTTTTATTTAAATTGCGAACAGATAATAAAGGCTCCTGAGCATATATTTTTTCTAACCTCTTATTTCGCTCTTTTAAGCTTACAAGTTTCTCCTCTATTACTTTGAGTTTGAAATCTTCAATTGTAGGCAGTTTTTTTAATCTTTTATTAGGTTTAGGACGTGCCTGTATTAAAGCTCGGGTATATTGTTCTTTAGGAGTTTTGAAAATTTCTTTTGGAGTTCCTATCTCAACAACACTTCCTTGATACAAAACAACAATTTTATCTGCAAGCTGAGAAACTAAAGAAAGGTCATGAGAAATAAATAAAATACTCATTTTATATTCTTGTTGTAACTCTTTTAAAAGGTCTATAATTTCTTTTTGAACCTGAACATCTAAGGCTGTAGTTGGTTCATCTGCGATTAATAAAGAAGGTTCATTCATCAGAGCCATGGCAATCATTACTCGTTGTTTTTGGCCTCCACTAATTTCATGGGGAAAAGCACTGTAAATTCGTTCAGGATTAGGAAGTTTAACACGATCAAAAGCATTGATTACTTTGCTCTTTCTTTCGTCCGCTGAATATTTATTTTTATAATGTTCTTTGATAATTTCTTCAACCTGATGACCACAACGCATTGTAGGATTTAAAGAAGATTGCGGTTCTTGAAACACCATACTTATTTGGTTTCCCCGAATTGTTCGCCATTGCGATTCGTCTAGGTTTAATAATTCCTTATTATTAAACTGTATAGATCCAGATTCAATAGAATTTTTTTTTGTAGGTAATAATCCTAATAATGAAAGTGCTGTTAAAGATTTTCCGCTTCCAGATTCCCCAACCATGGCTACTATTTCGTTCGTTTTTATTTCAAAACTTATGTTCTTTAATATGGTTTTACCCTTTATTGAAAGGGAGAAATCTTGAACTTTAACATTGTTTTTATTGTTTAGTTTAGCCATATTATTTCTTCAGATTCCAATAAAGGTTCGTTCATAAATCGTAATACAACCTGAGCTATAGTTACTACGTCTTTTTCACAGTAAGTTACAATTCTGTCAATATTTTTTTCGATATAATACACATGAGCAACCTCACTTCCGTCGATATCATCTTTTGGACTAGGAATCCCCAATACTTCAGCAAGTAATTTTAATGAGGTGTAATTTTTATAATCGCCAAAACGCCACCAATCACTAATATTTAATAACATCACCTTCTCTAAGTTTAATTACTTTTTTCCCTTTTTCTTGGTAATAACCTTCACCTTTTACAATTATCAAAACCTGACCTGTAGAATGTTTATGCCAATCTAAAGTAGAGTCAGAACTGAATGTTGCAAGCGTGATGTTGTATTCAAAATCTGTATCTGCTTCAACAATTCTTTTCAACCATGCATTCCCTAAATAATGTATGTTAGGTGCTTTTTCTTCTACATCAAGGTTGTCAATTTTATATGATTTTAAATTATATTCTTGAGAATAAGAGACCAATGGAAAGAGAATTACAAACAAATATTTTCGCATCATAACATATTTAGTTTTAAGATTATTTCATTGAATTACATTTATTACACCAACTAAGTAGATAACCAATTCTAGTTTCATCCCAATCAAAACTATTTATATCCAAATACTCAAAACATTTATTACACCATTTAGCAATAACATATCCATCTGAATTAGTTAGAACTTTAAAATTAAGACACTTTCCTTTATTTTCAATTGTCATTACTATTCTAAATTACTGAACTTTAATAAATCTCAAATATTTTAACTCATAATTAATTCCCATTCCTTTTATATTCACACCAACTCTATAAGTCATCTCAAAATGATTTTTATATATCAAATCGCGTAACTGCAAAGATGCATAGTGTCTAAATGTGGAATTTCCCATGGTTTTTTTCCAAATAAGTTTAAACTTTTGGGGAGCGATATATTGTTTATAATCATTCTTCTTGTGATATATGGAAAATCAAATTCCTTACCATTATGAGCACAAAGAAGGTGAGTTTTAAGATTAAAATGATTATCAGGTAATTCTTTAAATTCGGTTAACAGCTGCTTTTCATCTCCAAAGAATGTTTTAATTCTAAAATTTCTTTCGGAGTTTTGAATCACAAAATAACCAACAGAGATACAAGCTATTTTTCCAAATTCTGCCCATATACCAGCACGCTCATAAAATTCCTCAGGAGATTCATCTTCCTTTCTTTGATAAGCAGATTTTTGAGCCCAGAGTTCTTTTTTATAAGGAGATAATTGATCGAAATTTTCTTCTTCAGGAACTGTTTCGATGTCCAGAAATAGAATTTTCGTTAAATTATTTTTACTCAGCATTGTTTAACATTTTGTAGGCTTCTTTAATATATAAATCAAAAACTTCAGGAAAAGCGCCTCCTGCTACTTTTTGAGTAAGATGTCCTAAGCGCACTACAATTATATTGTCTTCAGGGATTACAATTACATATTGCCCTAAATGACCTCGCATGGCAAAAACAGATTTATTTTCGAAGGTAGATAACCACCAACCATATCCGTATTCAGGACTTTCTTCAAATCTTGGTCGAATACTTAAGGCTACATAACTAGAATCGATAATTTGTTTATCGTTCCATTTTCCGTAGTCTTTATATAATTTACCAAAACGAGCAAAATCTTTTGCATTTGACGCAAAGCAACAAAATGCTTTTTCCATTCCATTTTTTTCGCTGTCAATTTGCCATAAGGCATCTTCATTTGCACCCAGAGGTTTCCAAAAGTTTTTTGAAAAATAAGTGCTTAAGTTTTCTCCAACAGCCTCACTAATTACCATTCCGAGTAGCTGTGTATTTCCGCTTAAATAAACGTATTCTTTACCTGGAGTACTCGTTATTTTTCTGTTTCTTAAAAGGCTCTTAAGGTCATCTGTAAAGTATGATTTTGTTGTAATATTTAACGGATTATAATATTCTTCAATCCAGTCTAATCCAGAAGCCATACTTGCTAAATCACCAACGGTTAGTTTTGAAGCATTTTCTTCATGATTAAATTCCTCAAAAAAATCACCTACTTTTTGGTTTAGACTTTTAATTTTACCCTGTTCTATTGCTTTTCCGAGCATTCCGGTTACCATACTTTTTGACATAGAAAATGAATTGCTCTTGGAAGTTTCAGTATGGCCATCGTAATATTTTTCATGAAAAATACTGTCGTTTTTTATAATCAAAAAAGCCACACTCTTAAAATCATTATGAGCATCTAATAATCTTTTTGTTGACTCTACCGTATTATATTTTTGATGTAAAGGCCATTCTTGAGGTAGGTCCGCAGCCTCTACCGTTCGGTTATCAAAAACATTATAATCGTTTAAAAATGCTGTTGTATGTCCTGTTCCGTATATTTTAATTATCCCAGGGATAACATAACTATTTCCACTTATATACAGAAGCGCAAATAACACTATTAAAATTCCTACAAGGACTTTGAATACTTTTTTCATATACGTTGATAATAATTTAATTCTTAAAAAGAAAATTCACTTTGAAAAGAGAATCCTTCATTTTTTAATAGCCATTTTTTTTATGAAGACCTGCGGCATAACCAACAAGTTTTCCATTACTCCCTATAATTCGATGACATGGAATTGCAACTAAGATAGGGTTTTTTCCAATAGCCGCTGCGACTGCTCGAACTGCTTTTGTATCCCCATAGATTCTTACTATTTGAAGGTAAGTTGCTATTTTTCCAAATGAAACTTCATTAATAATTCGCCAAATTTTCTTTTGGAAATCTGTGCCCTTTGGATTCATCATAAAAGTAAAATCTGTTCTTGTCCCTTGAATATATTCTTCAATTTCTTGAACACATTTTTTTAAGTATTCCGGCACTATACTTTTTTCATATGAATCATTTTCATCAATTCTAATTCGCTCAACTCCATTAACACTGCCCGTTATTTGAAGAACCCCAATATCATTTTTGATGTAAATAGTTTTCATCTAAGTATTTTGAAAGTCAATTTTAAAGACAACATTTACAATTCACATGTAATACCTCCTGAAAAAGCTGGAGCTTTATATATGTTTTTACCAGTTATCGGAATACTATACCCTGAAGAACCTCACAATTTATTTGACATGAAATAGTTTATTTATCCACTAGGGTTAGCTACTTCAATATTGTTTGTAAAAACAATTCGATGCCTATTCAAGACAAGTAAAGAGTGAGATTTTATAAAATATAACTAGATAAATTAAGACTGTTAACCTAAAACTTTAACAGCATCTTTAGCAGAGTAAGTAGCAATCATTGAGGCTCCGGCTCTTTTAAAAGAAATAAGCTGTTCATACATAACAGCATTATAGTCTAACCATCCTTTTTGAGCAGCAGCTTTAAGCATAGCGTATTCACCACTAACTTGATATGCAGCGATGGGTACTTCAATGGTGTTATTCAGGTCTCTAATGATATCTAAATAAGCAAGACCAGGTTTAACCATAACAATATCTGCCCCTTCCTCTATATCCATTTCGGTTTCTATAAGTGCTTCTTTCCGGTTGTGGAAATCCATCTGATAGGTTTTTTTATCTCCGAAACCTGGAGCGGAGTCCAGAGCAGATCGGAATGGACCATAAAATCCAGATGCGTATTTTGCACTATAACTCATAATACCAGTATTATGAAAATTTTCAGCTTCAAGAAGCGAGCGAATGGCCAAAATCCTACCATCCATCATATCGCTTGGAGCAACAAAATCTGCACCTGCCTGAGCATGAGAAAGTGCCATTTGAGCCAATACATCCACGGTAGCATCATTAACTATGGCTCCTTGATCTACTATTCCGTCGTGACCAAAAGAGGAGTACGGATCCAGAGCAACATCGGTCATTATAACCATATCTGGAATAGTTTCTTTAATAAGAACTATTGCTCTTTGCATTAACCCTTTTGGGTTTAAAGCTTCTGTTCCTTTATTGTCTTTTAAGTTATCTGGAACTTTAACAAATAATAAAACCGTTTTTAGCCCCATCGAATAAAGCTCTTTAACTTCTTTTTTTAAATTGTCTAAGCTCATTCTATAGTAGTCGGGCATTGAACTAATTTCTTCTTTTATGTTAGTTCCTTCTACTATAAAAAGGGGTACAATAAAATCATCTGGAGAAAGATGATTCTCTTGTACCAGTGATCTTATTGCATCTGAACTTCTTAATCTTCTGTTTCTTTTTAATGGATACATGACACTTGTTTAAGTAAGTTTATCTTTTTCATCGGCAAGTTCCTCTAAGAAAGTGTCCAATGAATTGTTATTTGATTCTTCAATATTTTCTTCAAAAATATCTTCTTTTTCTTCTTTGGTTTTTTTCATTGTACCCAACGTCATTATAAGCATAGACGCCAGAATTACAACTAATAGCACTTGCTCATTAATTTGTGAATTTCTAATGTCAATAAATGAAACTTCTTTAATTTGAAGAAACAATAAAATACTAATAAGACCTCTTGGAGACATGTAAACAAGGGCAGATGGTTTTATTTTGAATGTAGTAGCTGTAAAATATAAATAACGAATTATAAACATTATCCCAATAATCAAGAGTCCGTAAACAAATGGTGTCCCTGAATCAAATTCAGTTATACTAATTGAAAATCCAAAGAATAAAAAGAAAAAAGTTTTCACTAAAAAAGTAGATTCTGCTGTTAATATGTGAAATTCATGAAGTCCTTTTTCAGATTTTTCTAGATCTAAATAACGTTTTAAAAATTGTGGGAGTAAGGATTTTACATTACTTAAAAATAATCCAAAAATAAATATTGTTACAAGAGCAGGGAGGTGAAGTAACTTTCCAAATGCATACACTAAAACAAGTAATGCAAGGATGAGGAAGAATTTTACGCTATGTTCAATTTTTTGAATCAATTGAAAAAGTAAACAGGTAATCATTATGGAAACAACAATAACTCCAATTATTTGTAATCCAAGAGACACTATAGAATCTGGACTTAGGAGTGCTTGGTTAGATTCAAACTGTCTTACAGCATAATTAAAGATCATAATTCCAAGAATGTCCGAGAAAGTTGATTCAAAAATAATAAACTCTTTTTCTTGTCTTAATAATCCTGCGGCAGACGGTATTGCTACAGCACTACTAATAATTGCTAATGGGATAGCAAAAATCACTGCTGTTTTGTGTTCAATTAAGAGTATGTTTTCAAAAGTCCAGCTGATGACAAGAATGTTGATTATTAAAATCAATACTGCTGCTAAAAAACCTTTCAGAATAATAGGTAATTTTTCTTTTTTTATATCCAATTCAAGTGCACCTTCTAAGACGATTAATATCAGTCCAATTGTGCCTAATACAGGAATTATTTTATCTAGAACTCCATGCTCTGTAAAGCCATAAAAATTCATAAACGTTCGAGTTAAAATACCTGTAAACATTAATAAAATAACCGAAGGAAATTTAGTTTTTCGAGCAATTGCATCAAACACATAAGAGAAAACTACTAGTAGAGGAAGTACAATTAAAATCGAAACTGTATTCATAAGATGAATTTTGTTGTGGTTAAGTTAGTAAAAAAGCGGATAAGCTTGGATTATTCAACCCAATTTCGAGGTTTTCTGATGATCTCCATAAGTTTTTCTTCCTCAGAGTTTTTTTCAGGATGATGATCGTAATGCCATTGAACAGTTGGAGGAAGACTCATGAGTATACTTTCAATTCTTCCATTGGTTTTAAGCCCAAAAAGAGTTCCTTTATCGTGAACCAGATTAAATTCTACATAACGTCCTCTTCTAATTTCTTGCCATTTTTTTTGTTTTTCATCATAAGCAAGATTTTTTCTTTGGTTTAAAATAGGTAAATATGCTTCAAGAAAATTATCAGCGACATCAGTTACAAAATCATACCATTGTTTTAATGATTTCTGAGGAGACGCTTTTAAATAGTCAAAAAACAGACCACCAATACCTCTAGCCTCATCTCTGTGTGTATTCCAGAAATAGTCATCGCATTTTTGCTTGTATTGTTGGTAAAAGTTTTTGTCGTGACGATCACAGGCCTCTTTACAAACCCTATGGAAGTGAATTGCATCTTCTTCAAAAAGATAATAAGGGGTTAAGTCTAAACCACCTCCAAACCACTGATCAACTATATTTCCATTAAGATCGTACATTTCAAAATAGCGCCAATTTGCATGAACGGTTGGAGCCATAGGACTTTTTGGATGTAACACTAAACTTAAGCCACAAGCATAAAAAGAAGCTTCACTAACATTTAAATGCGTTTGCATACTTTTGGGCAGTGTTCCATGAACTCCAGAAATGTTTACTCCTCCTTTTTCAAATACACCTCCATTTTCAAGAACCCGTGTTCTTCCTCCACCTCCTTCAGGACGCTTCCAAAGATCTTCTTTAAAAGTTGCTTTCCCATCAGCTAATTCTAATGCAGCAACGATTGTATCTTGAAGTTCATATATATATTTGTAAAAAGTATCTCTCATTAATTTTGATTAGCTCCCATATTCTTTAACTGCATCAACAAATGCTTGTGCATGGCTTACAGGAATATTTGGTAAAATTCCATGTCCCAGGTTAACTATGTATTTATCCTTCCCGAAGGCATCAATCATTTTTTTAACATCGCTTTTAATTTTTGGGATTGGCGACATAAGTTGGTGTGGGTCGTAATTTCCTTGTAAGGTTATATTCCCTCCAGATAAGTATCTAGCATTACGAGCAGAACAAGTCCAATCAACTCCTAAAGCACTAGCGCCCGATCTAGACATATCTTGAAGAGCAAACCAGCATCCTTTTCCAAAAACAATTACAGGGCATAAATCTTTCACAGCCGTAACAATTTGCTGAATGTAAGGCCATGAAAAAGTATTATAGTCTTCCGGAGATAACAAACCACCCCAGGAGTCAAATATTTGAAGAGCATTTACTCCAGATGCGGCTTTAGCTTTCAAATAGTCAATTGTGGTATCTGTTATTTTTTGTAAAAGTTCGTGTGCTAACAAAGGTTCTTTAAAGCAGAATTCTTTTGCTTTATCAAAAGTTTTTGAACCCTGTCCTTGAACTGCATAGCACAATAAGGTCCATGGGGATCCAGCAAATCCAATTAAAGGAACTTCATTGTTAAGTTCTTGTTTAGTCATTTTAACTGCATCAAGAACGTATCCAAGTGCATCTTCTGCGTAAGGAACAATTACTTGATCTAAATCAGCTTTGGTCCGAATAGGTTTTGGAATCCACGGACCAACATTAGGTTTCATTTCTACCTCTATATTCATTGCTTGAAGTACTACAAGGATATCGCTAAATAAAATCGCAGCATCAGGCCCAATTTGTTTAATTGGCATAACCGTTATTTCGGTTGCTAATTCTGGTGTTTGACAACGAGTAAAAAAGTCGTATTTAGCTTTCAATTTCATGAAATCTGGTAAATATCTTCCTGCTTGACGCATCATCCAAACCGGTGGACGAGAAACTGTTTCTCCGGCTAAAGCCTTTAAGAGTAGATCATTTTTAATCATGAGTGTGTAGCTGTTTTTTAATTGTATAAATCATATGCTCTATTGTTGGTTTAGAAGCGATTAGAATATTTTTTTTTGGTGTCAAAATTGAGCTTGCAGTTGTTTGCCCTATGCAAACACACAAACTTTGATCTAGTGAATTGTGTTTAAGAAAACTTTTGACACCGCTTGGGCTGTAAAAAAGAATCATATTAAAAAAACCCATTTTTTTTGGCTTAAGAATTGTTTGGTACACTTCTGTTGCTTCAATTTCAATGTTTTCTTTTTTTAAAATTGTTTCTAATTCTGGTCTTCTTTCGTTTCCGCAGAAAAACAAAAAACGTTCATTTTTAGCCTTTTTGGCTATAAAATAGGCTAAATCAGACGAATTTTCTTCAAAATGAGTCACTTTTAGACCTTTTTCGATTAGTAGACTTTTTGTTTTTTCTCCTACACAATAACATTTTTTGTCTTTTAGTATTGTGTTTATTCCGGGTTTAGAATAAACAGATTTTACTGCGTTTTGACTCGAAAAAAGTATGGTACTATTGTTTTCTTCATAACTAAAGGGAACCGTTTTAGTTTCTATAAAATTACGTTCCGTATAGGTATGCCCCAATTCTATAATTCGACTCTTTTGAGTTTTCGAAAGAGTTTTGGTAGAAAGGATTTTTAATACACTTTTCATTTAGAAGATTTAAATTCTTTTAGTAAATCTTGAGCTCCGTTTTGTAATAATTTATAGGCAAGTTCAACACCTAAATTTACAGCGTTAGACACAGGTTGCGATTCTATGCAGGTAAATTTTTCTTTTCCATTCAAAGAAAAAACACCTCCTCTAAAATGAACTCGATCTTTTTCAATGGTTGCTATTGCACCAATGGGTGCAGTACAACCTCCTTCGAGTGTACGTAAAAAATCTCGCTCAATTTTTGTACAAAGAGCGGCTTCTTCAACATTTAATTCTTGTAAAATATTAAAAAGTTCTAGGTCATTTGATTTACAAACAATCATTAATGCACCTTGAGCTGGAGCGGGTAGCATCCAATCTAAGACTTCAACATTATCTTCATTTACTTTCAATCGATCCAGTGCCGCTTCTGCAAAAACAGCACCTTCCCAGGCACCTTCTTGTAGTTTTTTTAGACGGGTTTGTATGTTTCCTCGAAGAGGAACAATAGTATGATTTGGATATTTTGCTAACCACTGAGCTTTTCTTCTTAAACTTCCTGTAGCAATAGTTGAGCTGTTGTTTAAGTCTGATTTTGATTTTTTTACAATTACATCTAAAACAGGACCTCTGGTCAAAACAGCTGCTTGTTGAATCCCTTCTGCCAGCAGAGTTGGAACATCTTTCATGCTGTGTATTGCCAGATCTATCCGATCATTTAGCAATGCAGTGTCTAAGGTTTTAGTAAATATTCCTGTGGTACCCATTTCATAGAGCGGTTGATTTAAGTCCAAATCTCCCGTACTTTTTATAGGGACTAATTCTGTTTTAAAACCTTTTTTTTTCAATAGGTTTTGAAGTGTTTGTGCTTGCCATAAAGCCAAAGCACTTTCTCGTGTTCCTATTCTAATTGGCTTTTTCATGCGCTTTGATATCCAGTTGAAAAACTTCTTTAATCACAGCAAGTGTTGAATTCGCTTTCTGTGGATTTTCTTTAAGGTAATTCGCTAGTTGACCTGTTATTTTTTGAATTATTTGGTCTGAAATAGTTACCGTGGCAGAATTAAAAACACAATGATTTTCCTTTTTTTCTTGGTTTTTAATTTCAGAAGCTTGCTGAGCTTTAAGCTTTGCTTTTAATGCTCTTAAGGCAGGAGCAAATTGACGATGTCCCAGCCATTGCAAGAATTCATCTTTAACTTCTTCTAAGATTTCTTCAGCTTGAGGAATGTATTTTCTTCTGTCTTCCAGAGTCTTATTAGTTATCTGAGACAGAGTGTCAAGATTGATCAAAGTAACCAGTTCCAGTTCCTCTACATTTGCATTTACATTACTCGGTATAGATAAATCAAGAATTAAAAGAGGTGAATCTTTATGTATGATGTCTTTTGAAATGGTTGGTTGTTGAGCACCTGTAGCTACAATTAAAACGTCTGTTTTTCTAATTTCGGTTGGCAAATCTCCATATTCTTTGACGAGAACATTAAATTTTCCAGCAACGTTTTTAGCTTTTTCGTGTGTCCTGTTAATTAATACAATATGATCGTTTTCTGTATGTTTAATTAAATTTTCGCATGTATTTCTCCCGATTTTTCCAGTTCCAAAAAGCAATATATTTTTTTCTGAAATATTTTCTATTGCTTTTATTATGTATTGAACCGATGCAAAAGCGACTGAGGTTGCCCCACTAGAAATTTTAGTTTCAGTTTTGATCCGTTTACTTGCTTGAATTACAGCATTTACTAAACGCTCCATAAAACCTTGAACCATTCCGAGTTTTTTAGATCTAAAAAACCCTTGCTTGATCTGACCAATAATTTCGAAATCACCGAGAATCTGACTGTCTAGTCCCGTTCCAACTTTAAAAATATGATGAATTGCAGCTTGGTCTTTCAGAGTATAGCCGATTTCATTAAAAACAGCTAAAGTTCCTTGGGAGTGTTTACACAGTAGGTTTATTAATTGGATGGGATGGTTTGCATGTGCATAAACCTCAGTTCTGTTACAAGTAGATGTTATTAGAATTTCTTCAATGCCTTCTTGTTTCGCTTCTAAAGTAAGGGAATCCTTTTGAGTTAAACTTAGACTGAAGTCACCTCTTGTTTTGAGGTCAGCGTTCAGATAGCTAACTCCAATAGCATAAAAATGTTTCTTAGTATTTGAAACTTCCATTGATTTTTTCTAATCGAACACAAAAATAAGGGGCTACTTCTAAAAAAAATAACGCTAAAAGTATTATTAATATCGGAAAGCGTTTATTTTTGTTAAATAAACGCATCTTACCAATGAAATAAGGTATTTATAGATTGATTAACGCTTCTTATTTAGAGCGCTTCTAAATAATAAAAACATTTTTTATGGCTAAAAATAACGATAAAAGTATTAGTTCTAAAATAGAAATAGATGAAGGGTTTTATGTTCTTAGATTTCAAAATGACACTTCAGAAGTTACCAATGAAGTTCGTGAGATTAATAGCAGTTTTATTCAATTTCATTTTTGCATAAAAGGACATGGTGATTTTCTTTTTAATGAGGGCAATTATGTGTTCAATGTAAAAGAAGAACACTCTATCTTACTTTATAATCCTCAAAGAGATTTACCAATAAACCTAAAGCTACAGCCAAACACATGGATTATAAGTGTTATCATATCGATTAAAAAATTCCACAGTTTATTTTCTTTAGACGCAGATCATATTCATTTTTTAAGTCCAGAAAACAGCACCAAAAAATATTACGATACTGGAGTAATTAATCCAAGTATGGCAGTTGTGTTGAGTCAAATTTCAACTTCTAATATACATGAAAGTATGAAAGCCTTGTATTTGAAGGGAAAAGTGTATGAGTTATTGAGTTTGTATTTTAATAAAAATGTGGATACCGACATTGAACAATGCCCTTTCTTGATTGATGAAGACAATGTTCGTAAAATTAGACTAGCAAAAGAATTAATTTTAAAAAACATATCGGAGCCTCCCTCATTACATCAACTTTCAGAAGAAATAGGATTGAGTTTGAACAAATTGAAAGAAGGTTTTAAGCAGTTGTACGGGGACACTGTTTTTGGTTATTTATTGGACCACAAAATGGAAGAAGCAAGAAGAATGTTGGCTTCAAATAGTTACAATGTTAACGAAGTAGGACTTAAAATTGGATATAGTACTTCAAGTCATTTTATTGCTGCCTTTAAAAAGAAGTACGGAACAACTCCAAAAAAATACTTAATGTCATTATCTTCGCAATAATAATAGTAAAAAGTATCTAAAGGTTACAATGAAAGAAAGCTTATGAAAGGAGTATTACTAGTAAACTTAGGTTCACCCGAAAGCCCAAGTCCAAAGGATGTTAAAACTTATTTGGGGGAATTTTTAATGGATGAAAGAGTTGTGGATTTACCTAAACTTTTTAGAAATATTTTAGTAAAAGGTATCATACTAAATACAAGGCCAAAACAATCAGCTAAAGCGTATAAAAAAATATGGTGGGACGAAGGATCTCCTTTAATTGTTCTTTCTGAAAGATTACAAGCTAAGGTTTCCGATAAAGTTTCAACCCCTGTAAGTTTAGCAATGCGATACGGTTCTATGTCAATTAAAAAGGGACTTCAAGAACTTGTAGATCAAGGGGTAGATGATATTTTTATTATTCCTTTATATCCGCAGTTTGCAATGGCAACTACGGAAACGATATTAGTTCTTGCAGAAAAATTAAGAGATGAGTTTTTTCCGAATGTAAGTTTTACTTCCCTTCCTCCATTTTATAACCATCCAGATTATATTCGTGTATTGTCAAACTCAATATCCGAAGGACTTAAAGGCAAGGAGTGGGAGCATTTATTGTTTTCATATCACGGTGTACCTGAAAGACACATACGTAAGTCAGACATAACAAAATCTCATTGTAAAATAAATGGAGAATGTTGTGCAACAGCGTCTAAGGCACACGAGTTTTGTTACCGACACCAATGTTATGAAACTACACGTTTAGTAGCTGAATATTTAGAACTAAAAGAAGGAACATTTTCTACCTCATTTCAGTCTCGATTGGGAGTAGATCCATGGCTTCAGCCTTATACCGACAGAACTGTTGCAAATTTTGCTAAAAGCGGAACAAAACAACTTGCAATAGCTACACCAGCTTTTGTTTCGGATTGCCTTGAAACATTAGAAGAAATAGGGATGGAAGCAGCGGAAGATTTTGAAGAAAAAGGAGGAGAACATTTACATGTGCTTCCTTGTATAAACGACCGCGAAGATTGGGTAAACGTTATGAGCCGCTGGATCGATGAATGGGCTTTATCTGAAGTAAAAGCTTAATGGCGCAGAGAGCTGTGCAGATGGGAACGGATCCCATCGGAAAACTTTTACTGAAACAATCAGTACCTGCCGCAATAGGTATTCTTGTAATGTCTCTCAATATTTTAATTGACACCATTTTTGTTGGTCAATGGATTGGTACTAATGCTATTGCTGCTATTAATGTAGTTTTACCCGTTTCTTTTTTTATGGCTGCTTTAGGAATGTCGATTGGAATGGGTGGAGGCTCAATTATTTCAAGAGCATTAGGGAGTGAACACAAAGCCAAAGCGAATAAGACTTTTGGAAATCAAATAACACTAACGCTTCTTTTTACTGTTGGTTTCATGATCCTGGGACTTCTTTTTATGGAGTCAATTATTCCGGCATTTGGGGGAAGAGGCGAGTTGTATGCTCCTGCCAAAACATATTATACCATTGTACTTTACGGGGTCCCTATTTTGGGACTAGCCATGATGGGTAATAATAGTATTAGGTCTGAAGGAAAACCAAAATACGCAATGTATGCAATGATGCTACCTTCGATTTCCAATCTTTTTTTAGATTATCTGTTTATTTATGTTTTGGATTGGGGAATGGAAGGTGCAGCATGGGCTACTACTTTATCATACCTGATTTGTACCTCTTATATTTTGTTTTTCTTTTGTTCTGGAAAATCAGATTTATTTTTAAATATTTCAGATTTTTTCTTAAATCTGTCTATTGTAAAAGAAATAGGATCTCTAGGTTTTGTAACCCTTGCTCGACAAGCGGTAGTTAGTATAACGGTTTTAATAGTAAACAACCTTCTTTTCGAATTTTCTGGAGAATCTACGGTTGCAGTTTATGCGATTATAAGTAGAATGCTCATGTTTGCACTTTTTCCAATTTTAGGAATAACTCAAGGTTTTGTTCCTATTGCAGGGTTCAATTATGGTGCCCAAAAAAAAGAGCGTGTTCTTGAGGTTATTCGTAAAGCGTTAATTTATGCCACTCTTTTAGCGACCTTAGTTTTTATATTAATTCTCGTTTTTTCTGAGCAAATTGCAAGTGCCTTTACCCAGGATGAAGCAATAATATTAAAAACACAAGATGTGCTTAAATGGGTCTTTTTATCAACTCCAATTATTGGAATTCAGTTGATAGGGTCAGCATACTTTCAGGCAATTGGGAAAGCAATTCCAGCACTTTTATTAACCTTAACGAGACAAGGGTTCTTTTTTATTCCTTTAGTATTAATCTTGCCTATGTATTTTGGGGAATTTGGAATATGGATTTCGTTTCCAATTGCTGAAGTAATTGCAACAATAGTGACCGCATTTTTTTTAAGAAAAGAATTGAAAAGATACAATGGATAGTTATCCTGTAGATTTGGCTTTCTTTTTGTACTTTAGAACTTGTAAATAACAGCTTTTGTCAGAATACTACAACTACATAAAATCTCTTCATTTAATTTTTGTGATCACTTGGTTCGCGGGCTTGTTTTACTTACCTCGTATTTTTATTTACCATATTGAGGCACAGTCAAAATCTGAAATTGAGCGGGATATTTTAAGTAAACAATTAAAGCTAATGGCCAAAAGGCTATGGTATATTATTACTTGGCCTTCTGCAATTCTAGCAAGTTTATTTGCTTTTACTCTTTTATATCTTGTGCCAGCTTGGTTGTCCCAGGACTGGATGCTGATTAAATTATTTTTTGTCGGACTTTTGTATCTGTATCATTATAAAACCCACCTTATTTTTAAAGAACTACAAAACAATCAATTTAGATACACTTCGTTTTTTATGAGAATTTGGAATGAAGGAGCAACCATAATTTTATTTGCAGTTGTGTTTTTAGTAATATTGAAATCTAGTTTTCACTGGATATTTGGAGTTCTTTCAATAATGGGTCTAGCCGTTCTTTTGATGTTAGGGATAAGAATCTACAAACGTTTAAGAAAAGAGTAATATGGCAAGAAGAAAGTTTTCCTTAAGATTACGCGTATTTTTTTCCATGATTCTTTTGGTAGTAATGACTTCGATATTGATTCTGGGCGCTACTTTTTATCAATATTATGCTCAATCAGATGATTATAACTTAAGACGTCTTGAACGTAAAGAAACTCAGGTAAAAAATCATTTGTCTTATGTTTTTGACCGAGATGGTGCCTTTAGCTTAACCATAGAAAAACAAAAAGACTTTTATAAAACTTTTGAGTCTATTGCTCAGATTCATAAAGTTGATTATGCTCTTTTTAACATGGAGGGTTCTCCTTACTTTTATTCTTATGTAAAACTTGAAAACACCATAGAAGAGCAAAAACTCGACCCACAAATCACTAACAGTTTAGTTAAAAGCAGAAGTAAACGAATTACAGTTCAGAATGATTATGAACGAGGAACATTTCAATCCTCATACAGTGTATTATTTGACGATAAAAACACTCCATATGCCATACTCTATTTTCCTTACTTTGAAGATGTTTCTTTTAGCACAACAGAACTAAATGCCTTTCTTGTAAGGTTATTTCAGATTTATTTTTTCATGTTAATTGTTGCCATAATTATAGCTTATTTTATTTCAAGTTATATGACACGTCCTCTAGAAACAATTCGGGCAAGAATAGATCGGACTGGTTTACTAAAAGGGAATGAAAAAATTGTAATATCAAATGCCAGTAAAGAAGTAGACAGTCTAGTTAATTCTTATAACAGTATGTTAGATGCGTTAGAGGAAAGTATTGCAAAACTTGCTCGTTCTGAAAGAGAACAAGCTTGGCAAGAAATGGCAAAACAAGTAGCACACGAAATAAAAAACCCTTTAACTCCTATGCGTTTAACGGTTCAAAGTTTTCAACAAAGGTTTGACCCTAATGATCCTAATATTGACAAAAAAGTAATTGATTTTTCTAAAATAATGATAGAACAAATCGATACAATGAGTAAAGTAGCAAATGCTTTTTCAAATTTCGCAACCTTGCCAAGGCTTAAATTAGAGTCCGAGGATCTTGTTGAGATTACCCGTTTTTCGATTGATATATTTGACCCAGGAACCATAAAGTATTCTAGCTCTGAGAGTCAAATTATTTGGCATATTGATCGCACTCAATGGATTCGGATCATGACCAATTTACTTCAAAACGCTATTCAATCCGTTCCTCAAGATCGCGACCCCGAAATACGGGTTCACATAGAAAAACAAAAAGAAAAACTCCGCATAGAAATTCAAGATAATGGTTCTGGAATTTCTGAAGAGAACATCGGTAAGATATTTGAACCTAAATTCACTACCAAAACAGCAGGGATGGGACTGGGACTGGCTATTGTTAAAAATAGTTTAGATTCTTTAGGAGGAAAAATAAGTTATAAAACCACAGAAAACCAAGGGACTAAGTTTATAATTGAACTAAAGAAGCAGAAATGAATACAGCAAATATCCAATTAAGAATTCAAGATCTAGTTGCATGGGTTCAAATCGATCGGCCTACAAAGCTGAATGCACTTAATAAAGAAGTTTTATCAGAGATTCATCAAGTTTTTAAGTCTCTAAAAACTAACGACACTGTTCGTGTTATTGTTTTAACAGGAAGTGGTGAGAAAGCTTTTGTAGCTGGTGCAGATATTGCTGAATTTGCAGATTTTAACTCTGAAGAGGGTAAACTACTTGCTAAAACAGGACAGGAAGAAGTATTTAATTTTATTGAACAAATGAACAAACCTGTAATTGCAGCTATCAATGGTTTTGCTCTTGGGGGTGGTTTAGAATTAGCGATGGCTTGTCATATTAGAATAGCATCTAGTAACGCCCGAATGGGTTTGCCAGAAACATCATTAGGGGTAATTCCTGGTTATGGTGGGACTCAAAGATTGCCTAAAATCGTAGGAAAAGGAAGGGCCTTAGAACTTATTCTAACAGGTCAAATGATACCAGCAGATCGTGCGTTTGAAATAGGATTAGTTAACAAAGTAATCCCTTTAGCAGAGTTATTGCCCAGTGCAGCAAGCATAGCTCAAACGATATTGAACAATTCACCTTTTGCAATGGATCAAGCAATTCAATCGGTTAATGCATCTTTTGATGAGACTAAAAATGGATTTCAAGTCGAAATAGACGCTTTCGGAACTTGCTTTGGTTCCGATGATTTTAAGGAAGGCACTCAGGCTTTTTTAGATAAAAGAAAAGCAAATTTCACAGGAAATTAATTCAAAATAATAGCATCTGTTATTGTTTTTTCAATTCCAGCAAAAAACTCTTCAGATAATTCCTTTTCTGGCTCAACAGGAGTATGAACTTCCAAGGTTAATTTTATACCCAGAGGAACTGGGAAGTTACCCCAACGATTAAATTTGTAGGAATTATTAATTGTTACGGGAACAATTAAGACATTGGGAATTTTTCCGATTAATGTTTTTAACCCTCTTGTTTTAAATTTCTTGGGTACTCCCGTTTTAGATCGTGTTCCTTCAGGGAAAATTAAAGTAGACCAATTATTCTTGTAGAGTAGTTGGGCGTGTTTGTTAATCTCTGTAACAGCTTGTCTTGGATTTTTTCGGTCAATTAAAGCAGAACCTCCATTTCTAAGATGATACGAAACACTAGGGATTCCTCTTCCTAATTCAATTTTACTTACAAATTTTAAATGATGTTTTCTTAAATACCATATTAAGGGAGGAATGTCAAAAGTATTTTGATGGTTTGCAACAATTATTAAAGGACGATCTGTAGGTAGTTCGTGAACATTTTTGAATTTAATTCTCGAACCAACAAGATAAAAGCTTTTTACTAGAAAAAAATTAAGGAGGTCTACAGACACTTTATGTGCCTGATAACCAAATAAATTTAAGAGTACTACTTGAATTCCATGAAACAAAACTAAAATCAGGAGAAAACTTAAAGCAAAAATGCTTGAGAAAATAGTAGCTATAAATTTATACATTATGATTAGGTTAAATACCCTTAATTGAGTTCCTAATTTAGCAAAACTCGTCGTAGGCTTGCTTAAGATTTTCGGCAATCATTTCTGCTGGTCTTCCTTCGATGTGATGACGTTCGAGCATGTGTACTAATTCTCCATTCTTAAAAAGGGCCATACTTGGTGAAGATGGAGGAAAAGGAACCATCATTGCACGAGCACGATCAGTAGCTTCAAAATCAACTCCTGCAAATACGGTAACTAAATTACAAGGACTTTTTTCGTTAGCTAACGAAATTCTAACTCCAGGTCTTGCATTTGCTGCTGCACAGCCGCAAACTGAATTTACTACCACCAAGGTTGTTCCTTCTGCATTTATTGATTCTTCTACTTGATCTACTTCATTTAATTGTTTAAATCCTATTGCGGATAATTCATCTCGCATTGGTTGTACAAATTCTGCTGGATACATAGACTATAAATTTAATTTGCACAAAGATAAAAAGTTTCTTGCATTTACATTCATTTTAAGATAATGTTCGCTTTATTTTTTAAACTTAAAACTATCTTTAAAGCTAAATTTTTTTTATGATTAAATGGATTGGAGCTTTACTGGGTTACACTTACTTCCGTTTTTTTGGAGGTTTATTAGGATATTTTATTGGAAGCGCAATAGAAGGAATGTTTAAAACTAAAGCTAGGGTTTCTTTTAATTCAAACAATTATCGTTCCATGGGCTCAAGTCAGTTTGAGCTGAATCTTTTAGCACTGGCAGCTATGGTTATTAAAGCTGACGGAAAAGTTGAAGAAAAAGAACTTCGCTTTGTTCGAAATTACTTTATTGCTAATTATGGAGCAGATTATGCAGCTACTATTTTTTCTAGATTTAATTCTGAAATAAAAAAAGAAGCTCAAAATCTTTCGGAAGTAGCTCTTTTGTTTGTTAATGGAGTTCCTTACAACACCAGACTTCAGATTGTTCACTTTTTGTTTGGGATAGCAAATTCAGATGGAAGTATTTCAGATGTTGAAATAAAAAAAATAGATCAGATAGCAGCTGCATTGGGAATTCGATTTTCTAACTTTGAGAGTATAAAAGCAATGTTTGTGCAGCAAGCTGGGAATGCCTATAAGATTCTAGAAATAGATTCTAGTGCAACAGATGCTGAGATTAAGAAGGCATATAGAACAATGGCAAAAAAATACCACCCAGATAAATTAAACACAGCTGATTCGGCTATGAAAAAAGGAGCTCAAGAAAAATTTCAAAAAATTCAAGCTGCTTACGAGAAAATTCGAAAAGAACGTGGATTTTAATATAGTACTTTTATGGAAACAATTTGGTTTTACGCACAATTAGGTTTTGAACATGTTTTAGACTTTCAGGGATTAGATCACTTTTATTTTATAATTGCACTTGTAGTTCCCTTTAGTTTTTTCGAATTTAAAAAACTTCTTTGGTGGGTCTCTATTTTTACCCTAGGACATAGTCTTTCCCTTTTTGGGAACTATTATTTTGAGCTAAAACTTCCTGCTATTTGGATTGAATTTTTAATTCCGGTGACTATTGCACTCAGTTGTATTCCACTTTTGTCTTCAAAAGAAATCAATCGAAACAACTTGTTTATTTCAATGATCACCTTGGTTTTTGGACTAATTCATGGCTTTGGTTTTGGTCGCTATTTCTCTTTAATTGTAACGGAAGAAGATGCTCTTCTAGATTTATTTTCTTTTGCCCTAGGGGTTGAAGCAGCTCAAATAGCAATTGTAATAGGTGTTTTATTGGTTCGTTTATTTGTATTGAATGTAATAAAGATTGATAAGGCCAAATGGAATTTAATTGTAGGTTCAATGATACTTTCTCAAGCGATCTTAATGATGTTTCAGAAAGCACCCTTTCAATAGAACTAAAAATGAAATATTTAGCTTCTAAATTTACATTACCCAACGGCTCTATATTGCAAAATAGGATCGCAAAATCTGCAATGAGTGAAAATATGGGTACTCTAAACAATGCCCCCACAAAAAACCTCATAAACACTTATAGAGTTTGGGTAAAGGGCAAACCGGGACTTTTGATAACCGGAAATATAATGATAGATTCAAAGGCATTAGGAGAACCAAGGAATGTTGTTGTTGAAGATCGCTCAAACTTTAATCTGCTTCAAGAATGGGCAAGGACAACGGAAGGAACAGGTACTCATATTTGGCCCCAAATAAATCATCCTGGAAGACAAGCGTTTGCATCTATCAACAAAAAAGTGGTTGCCCCATCTTCGGTTTCTTTAAAAATGGGAGGTGCTTCATCGATGTTTAAAGAACCAATTCCATTAACCGAAGAAGAAATTTGGGAAGTTATTAAGCGTTTTGGAAATACTGCCAAAATAATGAAAGATGCCGGGTTTTCTGGATGCCAAATACATGGAGCGCATGGTTATTTAGTCAGTCAATTTTTGTCTCCTTTAAGTAATGTAAGACAAGACCAATGGGGCGGTTCTCTTCAAAATCGAGCTCGTTTTGTTTTGGAAGTTTATCGTGAAATTAGAGGGCAAGTAGGACTTGATTATCCTATTGGAATAAAAATTAATTCTGCTGACTTTCAGCGAGGTGGTTTTTCAGAAGAAGAATCAATAGGAGTTATTAAATTACTATCTAGGGAAGGTATCGATTTGATCGAAATTTCGGGAGGAACCTATGAAAAACCAGCTATGGTTGGATCAAAGAGAAATCAAAATACTATTGAAAGAGAAGCATATTTTCTAGATTATATTGAAAAAGCCCGAAGAGTAACTGATAAACCTCTTATGTTAACAGGTGGATTTAGAACGGTTTCTGTTATGGAAACCGCACTTGAAAATGGAGCATTGGATGTTATTGGTTTAGGTCGTCCATTCTGTTTGTATCCAGAAATAGCACAAGATATTTTTACAAAGAAAAGTACTAGCTTTGAAGTTTCTGCTCCTAAATCTGGAATTAAATTTATTGATAAAACAGGCGGGGTTGAACTCCCATGGTACGAATTACAGATCCATAGAATAGGAAAAGGGAAAGCCCCGAAGATTAGTATAAGTGGTTTAAGTGCTTTTATTTTTAGTATAAAAAATATGATTTTAAAATCATTTCTAAAAAATTAAAATCATCAAAAACCTTTCCTTAAGAAGTGCTTTATTTAGGTTTTAATTAATCAAATGTAAATTTTATTCAGCCATCGATTTCTCGTATATTCGTAAATAATGGACAAACAGACTAAATACGACTTAAGCTATCTAGAGATGGCTGCAACTTGGGGGAAACTTTCCTATTGTGAGCGAAAAAAAGTAGGTGCCTTAATTGTTAAAGACCGTATGATAATTTCGGATGGTTACAATGGCACACCCTCTGGTTTTGAAAACATTTGTGAAGACGAAGACCATTACACCAAGTGGTATGTACTTCATGCAGAGGCTAATGCGATTCTAAAAGTAGCTGCTTCGACTCAATCCTGTAAAGGAGCAACTTTGTACATTACACTTTCTCCCTGTAAAGAATGTTCAAAATTAATACATCAATCCGGAATTAAAAGAGTCGTATATGCTATGGCATACAAAGATACTTCTGGACTAGAGTTTCTTAAAAAAGCGGGAATAGAACTTACTCATCTCCCACAATAAAGTAGCTTATGAAAAGCAATTCGCTCTATCTTTTTATTGTTGTTATACTTTCTGTGTTATTAGGTTTTACTTTTGGAAGTAACCAACAAATTCTTTTTAACACAACAGGTTTTGAAATCAATAGCAGTCAGAAATTAAAACAATTCATTCAATATATTGAGACTAATTATGTCGATGATATTGATACTGATAGTTTGGTCAATACGATGATAGATGATGTAATTGAAAAGTTAGATCCACATTCTGTTTATATCCCAAAAGAGGAGCTGCAGCAGATTGCAGAGAATATGCAAGGCGCATTCGTAGGAATAGGAGTTAGTTTTTTTATGGAGCAAGATACTGTAAGCGTAGTTCGGGTTCTTGAAAATGGTCCAAGTAGAGCTGTAGGTATTCTACCGGGGGATCGAATTTTAATTGCAGATAAAGACACATTATACGGTAAAAATAAAAATAGTGAATCCGTCATAAGAACCTTAAAAGGAAAACCAAATACGGAGGTTGAGCTTCAAGTTTACAGAAAACAAACAAACCAGTTGCTTAATTTTAAAGTAAAAAGAGGTAAAGTTCCAATTCCTTCGGTTCATGGGTATTTATTATCAGAAGGGGTAGGGTATATTGAAATAAATAGGTTTGCCGAAACTACAGGGGTTGAATTCAGAAAAATATTAAAAGGATTAAAAGAAAAAGGAACGGATCAACTAGTTATTGATCTTAGGGATAATCCTGGTGGATATTTGCATATAGCAGAAGAGATATCCGATGCATTTCTTCCAAAAGGAGATGTAATTGTGATTACAAAAAGTAATCAAGGGAAAAGAGAATTTTCTATTGCAACAGCTGATGGTCTTTTTGAGAAGGGGCAAGTTTATGTTTTAATTAACGGGCAGTCTGCATCAGCAAGTGAGGTTGTTGCGGGAGCACTTCAGGATAACGATCGCGGTTGGATTGTTGGTCAACGTTCTTTTGGGAAAGGTCTCGTCCAACAACAAATGCCGTTGGGAGCAGGAGACGCTATTCGATTAACCACAGCTAGGTATTACACACCCTCTGGACGTTCAATTCAACGTTCTTATAAAGAAGGAAAAGAATCGTATTACAACGAGATAAATAACCGATATGAAACCGCTGAGTTTTCGGATAGCATCAATAGTTCCATTAACGATTCTCTAAAATTTAAAACTCCTGGAGGAAGAACCGTATATGGAGGAGGGGGAATTACTCCCGATAAATATGTAAAGAGTAATTTTAATATAGAAGTAGAATGGGATAATTATATTTTACGTTCCAACTTAGTCAATCGATTTGTGTTTTTAGAGCTAGATAAAAATAGAAAACTTTATTCTTTTAAGTCTAAGGAAGAATTAATCCAAAATCCATTGCCTAAAGCGGAAGATCTTTTAACATCCTTCGACAATTTTTTTACTGATCAAGGAGTTCCAGTCAGTTTAGAAAATAGAACTTTAATTGAAAATTCAATTAAAGCATATATGGCGTTTCAGCTTTTTGGGAGAGAAGCTTTTTTAGAAGTAACACACCAACAGGATGATTTTATTGAGGAGGTAAAAACCCTTTTAAATGAAAAACCAGCAGATTAGTTTCCGTTAATTTTTGAAGCTATTTTTTTTGATAATAATAAAATTAATAAAAGTAAAAAAGCACTTAATGAAGCTAATATTCCAATAACAGCAACACTACTATCTCCTTCTAGCGGTGCTTCAAAATCAATTTTAGTAGCATTAAAAATTGCCATTACTAAAGCCAAAGCCATCGTTATTCGAATAAAAATTTTCATATGAGTAAAATCAATAGGTTAATACATGTTGTATTTTACAAATTTAATCATCTAAAGGTTACGGAAAAAGTAAATCACTTCTTATATAACCATCTGATTAATATTAGTTGCAAAAAGTTTTACTGCAATTGCTAATAAAACAACTCCAAATATTTTTCTAATGATGCTAATTCCAGAAGGACCTAAGACGGCTTCTATTTTTTTAGAAGACTTCAAAACGATATAAACAAATATGATGTTTATAACGATAGCAATAATAATGTTAACCACATGAAACTCTGCCCTAAGAGAAAGTAATGAAGTCATTGTCCCTGCACCGGCAATCAAAGGAAATGCTAGTGGAACAATTGAGGTTGTTGCAGGGTTATCATCCTCTTTATATAGATTGATTCCCAAAACCATTTCTATTGCCATAAAGAAAATAATGAAAGCACCTGCTACGGCAAATGAGTTCACATCAATTCCAATAAGGTTAAGAATTTCTTCCCCTACAAATAAAAATCCAATCATAATAAAGCAAGAAACGATGGAGGCCTTACCCGACTGAATGTGTCCAGATTTAGCTCTTAGGGAAATGATTATTGGAATACTCCCGACGATATCAATAACTGCGAAGAGAATCATTCCTGCAGTTAAAATTTCTTTAATATTTACCATTACATTTTTTTGTAAATGTACTTTATTTTCCTAATAATTAGAGCTTAGCGTTCTTCTTTTTTATGCGTAAGCTTCGTATATTTGAATTATGCTACATATTGGGAATTCATTAGTTTCAGAAGATATTTTAGATCGCGATTTTGTGTGTAATATTACTCAATGTAAAGGGGCGTGTTGTGTAGAAGGAGAAGCAGGTGCTCCGCTCGAAAAAAAAGAACTTCAGATTCTTGAAGAGAATTACAGTGTTATTGAACCTTATCTGAACGAAGCAGGAAAGGCAGCAATAAAAGAACAAGGTAAATACATTGAAGCTTTCAAAGAAGAATGGGAAACACCTTTAGTTGACGGAAAGGAATGTGCCTATGCGGTTTTTACAGAAAACGGAACAGCAGAATGTGGTATAGAGCATGCGCAGAAAGACGGTAAGTTAGATTGGAAAAAGCCGATATCTTGTCATTTATATCCCATACGCATTCAAGAATATTCCGAATTTACAGCAGTAAATTATCATCATTGGCAAATTTGTGAAACAGCCTGTTCTTTAGGAGCTCAGCTTAAAGTTCCCGTTTATAAATTTGTGAAAGAAGCGCTCATAAGAAAATTTGGTGAAGCTTGGTACAATGAGTTAGATCGAGTTGCTCAAAAACATCTTTCTAAGTAATTCAATGTTTATAGGGGTTAACTCGATTTTTTAGAAATAAATCACTGATTATAAGTAACTTAAAAAAACTGATTTTTTTCATTTTTTTCATTTTTCACACTTTTTTGTTAAAAACTAGCCTCCATTGTGAATAATTATGGCTTTCATTTATGGTAACAATTTTCAATCTTTGTATAAGACAAAACAAAAAGAATTAATTCCATTATTGACGATATGACAAAAGCAGTAGAACCAATCCTCCAAGAAAATAAAAACAGATTTGTAATTTTTCCTATCGAACACCACGATATTTGGGAATGGTATAAGAAAATGGAAGCTAGTTTTTGGACCGCTGAAGAAATAGATTTACACCAAGATTTAACAGACTGGAATGATAAACTAAATGAAGATGAAAAATACTTCATCAAACATATTCTTGCTTTCTTTGCTGCATCTGACGGGATTGTAAATGAAAATCTTGCAGAAAATTTCGTCAATGAAGTTCAATATTCTGAAGCTAAATTCTTTTATGGTTTCCAGATTATGATGGAAAACATTCACTCTGAAACATATTCTTTATTAATTGATACTTACGTAAAAAACGAGGAAGAAAAGAATAAATTGTTTCAAGCTATTGATGTTTTTCCAGCAATCCAAAAGAAAGCTAAATGGGCTTTAAAATGGATTGAATCAGATTCTTTTGCAGAACGTCTAATTGCATTTGCTGCAGTTGAGGGGATTTTCTTCTCTGGGGCTTTTTGTTCTATATATTGGTTAAAGAAAAGAGGTTTAATGCCAGGACTTACTTTTTCTAATGAATTAATTTCAAGAGATGAAGGGGTACACTGTGACTTTGCGGTACACTTACACAACCACCATTTAGTAAACAAAGTTCCAAAAGAACGTATCCTAGAAATTATTTTAGATGCATTAAATATTGAAAGAGAGTTTGTAACAGAATCTCTACCTGTAAGTTTAATCGGAATGAATGCAAAATTGATGACTCAATATTTAGAGTTTGTAACCGATCGTTTACTTCAAGAGCTTGGCTGTGAAAAACAATTTAATGTTACAAATCCATTTGATTTTATGGACATGATTTCACTTCAAGGAAAAACAAACTTCTTTGAAAAACGCGTTTCAGAATATCAAAAAGCAGGAGTGCTTATTACAGATGACAAAGAAACTGAGATTAGTTTCGACGCTGACTTCTAGAAAGACCGAAGTAGTTCATCTTTTTGTTTTGTAAAAAACACACCAACAACCTTTCATGGGCTCATTTTAGGGCTCTACATATATAAAATTTAAATCGTTATACACCATGTACGTAGTCAAAAGAGACGGGCACAGAGAGCCCATAATGTTCGATAAAATCACCGCAAGAGTAAAAAAACTTTGTTACGAGTTGAATCCACTAGTTGATCCAGTTCGTGTTGCAATGCGAGTTATCGAAGGTTTATACGATGGAGTTACTACTTCAGAACTAGACAATCTTGCTTCGGAAGTAGCAGCTACCATGACTACGTCACATCCTGACTACGCGAAATTAGCAGCTAGGATTTCGGTTTCTAACTTACACAAGAACACTAAAAAATCGTTCTCAGAAACGATGAAAGATTTATATGAATATGTAAATCCAAGAACAGGTAAAAAAGCCCCATTGTTATCAGATGAGGTTTATAAAGTAATTCAGGATAACGCTGAAAAACTAGATTCTAGTATAATTTATAATCGTGACTTTGGATACGATTTCTTTGGGTTTAAAACACTAGAACGCTCCTATCTCTTAAAGTTAAATGGTGTTATTGCAGAACGCCCACAACATATGTTGATGCGTGTTTCTATAGGGATACACATTAACGATTTAGACGCAGCTATAGAAACCTATGAGATGATGTCTAAACGATTCTTTACGCATGCAACACCGACATTATTTAACTCTGGAACACCAAAGCCACAGATGTCTTCTTGTTTCCTGTTAACGATGAAAGATGACAGTATTGATGGTATTTATGACACCCTAAAACAAACTGCTAAAATTTCACAATCAGCTGGAGGTATTGGTCTATCTATTCACAACGTAAGAGCAACAGGATCCTATATTGCTGGTACGAACGGTACTTCAAACGGAATTGTTCCAATGCTACGCGTTTTTAATGACACTGCAAGATATGTGGATCAAGGGGGAGGGAAACGTAAGGGCTCTTTCGCAATTTATATTGAACCATGGCATGCTGACATCTTTGATTTCTTAGATCTCAAGAAAAACCACGGGAAAGAAGAAATGCGTGCACGAGATTTATTCTTTGCAATGTGGACTCCAGATTTATTCATGAAAAGAGTAGAGCAAGACAGTACTTGGACCTTAATGTGTCCTAACGAGTGTCCTGATTTATTCAATTGCCATAGTGATGAGTTTGATGCGCTTTATACCAAGTATGAAGAAGAAGGCAAAGGGCGAAAAACTATTCGTGCTCGTGAACTTTGGGAGAAAATCTTAGAATCTCAAATTGAGACTGGGACTCCATACATGCTTTATAAAGACGCTGCAAACAGAAAGTCTAACCAAAAGAATTTAGGAACAATACGTTCCTCGAATTTATGTACTGAAATAATAGAGTACACTGCTCCAGATGAGGTTGCTGTTTGTAATCTTGCTTCAATTGCATTACCGATGTTTATTAAAAACGGCGAGTTCGATCACGAAGAATTATTTAAAGTTACAAAACAAGTTACAGTAAACTTAAACCGTGTAATTGATAGAAACTATTACCCTGTTAAAGAAGCAGAGAACTCAAATATGCGTCACCGTCCAGTTGGACTTGGAGTGCAAGGGCTAGCAGATGCATTTATTATGTTACGTTTACCATTTACTTCGGACAAAGCAAAACAACTCAACCAAGATATTTTTGAAACTCTTTATTTTGCTGCTGTTACTGCTTCTATGGAAGAAGCAAAAGCAGATGGTCCTTACGAGTCTTATAAAGGTTCTCCGATGTCCAAAGGAGAATTCCAGCACAATATGTGGGGAGTTAAAGACGAAGAGTTGAGCGGCCGTTGGGATTGGGCAGCACTTAGAAAGCAAGTTAAAAAGCACGGAGTTAGAAACTCCTTGTTAGTTGCACCTATGCCTACTGCTTCTACTTCTCAGATATTAGGAAATAACGAATGCTTTGAGCCTTACACTTCAAACATTTATACTCGTCGTGTATTATCTGGAGAGTTTATTGTAGTTAACAAACACCTTTTAGAAGATCTCGTTGATTTAGGATTATGGACCGAGGATATGAAACAAGAATTGATGCGTGCAAACGGATCTATTCAACACATCAATGGAATTCCAGACGATCTTAAAGAATTATATAAAACAGTTTGGGAGATGAGTATGAAAGACATCATTGATATGTCTCGTCAGCGAGGTTATTTCATTGATCAATCACAATCATTGAACCTCTTTATGGAAGGAGCTACAATGCCTAAATTAACTTCAATGCACTTCTACGCTTGGAAGTCTGGTCTTAAAACTGGAATGTACTATCTAAGAACTAAGTCTGCCGTAGACGCAATTAAATTTACCCTTACAAACGATACAGAGAAAAAAGAAACACCTGCTTTGGTTACAACAGCTCCACAACAAAATGTAGCAACGGCAACATCTGCACCAAACAAAACAGCCGTAGCTCCTGTTCCTGTAGAACCTCTAACACCTGCTGAATTAAAGGCAATGTTAGAGCAATCTAAAGAGAACGAAGGAGATGATTGTCTAATGTGTGGTTCCTAGTATTTTTTTAGATTTTTCATTAAAAACTCCTTGTAGAAATACAGGGAGTTTTTTGTTTTTAACATATCTGAAGTAGATATAATCTAATGGATGCTTAATTTTTTATTAAATCATATTACTAGTTCGAAAGATGTTCCTGGAATTTAATAAATAAAAATTATACATAAAAAAACTCCTTGTATTTCTACAAGGAGTTTTTGTTAAGAAAGAAATAAGATCTATGATTCTATCTTACGAATATTAGCTAAGAACGTTTCCATAATATTTAACTTATTAAGATATAAATCTTTAGATTTCAAAAGAATATTGAAGTACAAAGTCGTATTTTTTGGACTTGTTTCTTCGTTTCTAGTAAGCTCTATTTGATTATTAATCTTTTCATTAAGTTGCTTAAGAATCGCTTCACGGTTCTCTAGTACTAAGTTAATTTTAGCAACAGAGTTATTACTGTAAGCTTCCATAGCCTCCTCAAAAATAGAATTAGTAAGCTCGTTAACATTTTGTAAATCTCTAACCTGGCTCAACTTTAATTTAGAGTGGTCATTATTAACATGTTTGTAACTCTTTTTTACGATATAACTAAGGTCATCTGTAATGTCTTGCATAAGACTTAAAATTACAATGTAGAAATTACTCGCGGATAAACTAGATTCTTCAAGATTTTTAATGAAGTAGAAAACATTCTCTCTTAGTTGTTCAACATCATCCGTAAGTCTACTAATGTTTTTCTTAGCCTTTTTAAGTGTTTTTTGATCATGTTTTGCTAAACCGTCTGAAAGTATAGCGTAAATTTTATCCACACGCTTAAACACCTTAATAACGTTTTTAGTACTCTCCTCCATAACTCCTTTAATAGAGTTACTTTCAGATTTAACTAAGCCATCAAAATCAAGGTCTGCATTATCATTTTTGTGTTTAACATAGTTCTTACCAATTATTAATAAGATTATGAAAAGAATGATTGCTATTGCCTGCGGCCCACCTAACTTAATAAGCGTTACGATTATACCCGACACAATAAAAGCAGTCAATGCAGTTAAGAACCATCCTACAATTACATTAATCATACCAGCTACTCTGTAAACAGCACTATCTCTTTGCCAAGCTCTATCGGCTAATGAGGTACCCATAGCAACCATAAAGGTCACATAAGTAGTTGATAGTGGTAATTTGTATGAAGTTGCTACAGATATTAAAATAGATGCAACCACTAAATTAATACATGCTCTGAGCATATCAAAAGAAGGTGCATCCTTCGCATTTTGGTTTTTTATAACCAACTCTGTATTTGAAAATTGTGTGTCAATTTTTTCTATAACACTAGCAGGTAGTATCGCATTGATACCAGTCCCAATAACTTGGAATGTTTTTACAATTCCTTTAGAAAGGAAATTTGGTTGAAAGCGTTCTTTGATAGAATTCTGATCAGATAAGTCTAATTCCGTTTTCATTACTTTTTTAGCTTTCGTAGAAAGCCATAAAGTTAAAACCATTACCCCTCCTGAAAGAATTAATAAAAGAGTAGGTGTTGGTACTTTGGAAGACAACACACCCATACTAAAATCAGTAGCAGCAACTCCAGAAGCAACCCATGCCTCGTAGGACTGGTAGGCTGCGATAGGAACACCAATAAAGTTTACAAGGTCGTTACCAGCAAATGCTAATGCTAATGCAAAAGTTCCAGTTCCAATAATTACTTTATAGATATTTGCTTTAACAAATTTAATTAGAGCAAACGATACTCCAAACCACACTAAAAAGTTTGCTAAAACTACTTTAAACACTTCTTTTTCAAGAAGGTCTTTAATTTTCATCCCACCTAATAAATCGTATTTTACGTTTGCAAAAGGAGTTCCTTTGATACCTTTCATTAAGATGAAGTATGTAATTGCAGAAAGTGCAATACCACCGAAAAGTGCACTAACCCACATTGCTTTTTTCTCAAACTCATAGGTTAAGAATAGTCTAGAAAACCACTGAACTATTGCTCCAACAGTAAGCGCAACAACTACGGAGAGTAAAATACCCGAAATAATTTGAATTGCTTTTTTAGTGTTTATGTAGTTTACAATGTCTCCAAAATCTCCAGAGCTTTCACTAATTTTAATGATAGACATAAATACAGCAGCTCCTAATAAAGTAAATACAATAGATACTGTTGTTGAGGTTGGCATCCCAAGCGTATTAAAAAAGTCTAAAAGCAAAATGTCTGTTAGCATTACTGCAGTGAAGATTAAAATAATCTCATCGAAGTAAAACTCACCTGGATTAAAAATTCCTTTTCGTGCAACCTCCATCAGACCGCTTGAAAACAAAGCACCAGCAGCAACTCCAAGAGAGGCTAAAATCATAATTGTTTTAAAAGGAATAGCTTTAGACCCTACTGCAGAATTCAAGAAATTTACAGCGTCATTACTAACCCCTACGATAAGGTCACCGATTGCTAGTACAGCAAGAACAGAAACCAGTATTAAATAAATATTATCCATAGTTTATTTTTTAGAAGTGAATATCAAATTGTAAACGGTATACTAATTTATTGCTTGAAGATACTGAATCTTCATAAGTAAGATCCGTTTGAACTTTTAATTTATGTTTAGCAACATACTTAGACAATCCAATAGTGTATTGTGTGATTTTATTGTTAGAAGAAACAATAGAGTCAAAGTTTACATTTGTGTATCGTCCTGTAATAGCTAAATTAGAAGGAGTAACATAACCCATTTGAATGTTTGTTGAATTCCCGATGTTAACAACATCACCCGTTAGGCTGTTATCTTCATTTTTTGCAATTGGGTCGTCAGCATCACGATTTGCGTATTCCGCCATTAAAGAGAAACCTCTGTATTTAAAGTGGGTGTCAAAAAACAGGGTATTAATATCTGTTTGATAAAAACCTTCGTTAGTTTCAAGGTAAGAACCCATGTTACTTCTAGATTTAACTGCGTTATTATTTACATCATAAACAACTCCAACTAAAAGCTTGGGAGTTTGTTCGCGATCTAAATCAGCTCCTTTATAGTCCCCTTTGCTTTTAAACTTACCAAAAGGAAGAACTTCAATACGACTTGTGTACTGGTGTCCACCTAAGTTTCCTTTTGTAATGTTTCTACCTTCCCCTTGAGAAATAGCAAAAATTTCTTTTACTATAAAGTTCTCCGATAATTTAAAGTGGTGACGGAATTGAATTCCTAAATCACGGTCAATATTAAATTTACTATTTAAAAGAGAACGATCTACCAAAGCTAAATTTCCTGAAGAAATTACACGCTCAATGTTACCAGGTAATTTACCTTGACCTGCCTGAAGTGTGAAGTTCTTGTAAAAATTCCAACGGATATAGGCATCAAGAATATAACGAGGTGCATTACTTGTAAAAGCAGAAGCTCCAGAAATATCTCTATTAGATAATCCTAACTCTAGTTTGTAAGTAAGTTTTGGATTGTATGCAAAACCACTAAATTTTAAACGAGAACGTCTAACTAAAAAGTTAGATTCACGATTTTCAAAATCACCTTCAGACCAACTTGTAGCACTAAGATATTGCATTCTTGCACTAAAGTTCATGTAAAAGGTACTGTCTTTCCCAGTAATATTTAGTAATCCTTTACCAAATTTTGAAGTTGTTACTTCCTGAGCAAATGTAGATGTAATCGTTAATAATAAGAGTACGGTTACTTTTTTGATAGCTTTCATTAAATGTTTTAACTTAAGCGACAAAAATCTTAATTAATTATGACTCTAATGTTAACTTAATGTTATGAAATATTTTTATTTTAAACATCTAGAATTTCAAGCTGTAACTTAAACTAACGGATCTACCGACTTTATATAGAGAAAACAATCTTTGTTCCTCACCATAGTAATCGTAATAACTCTCTTTATAATCACCTAATATATTCTGAATTTTGAATATTATGGTTTGATTTTTAGTTTCCCCTAATTTTTTGGTTATGACAACGTTTAAGTTATTAAAGGGGTCTGTGTAAACATCAGGAATGTTTCCAACTCCAACAACTTCAAGAGTTTTTCCTTGAACATTGTAAAACAATCCATATTCTATGTTTTTTTTAATTTCAGAATAAGTTAATCCTGCGTTAATTATGAATGGAGATTGCCCTTGAAGCACTCTATTTTTACTAATTGAACGATTGGGTTCAGTTAAAATTCTACCTTGATATTCCGAGTCACTCATTTTTTGTTCGGAGTAAATTAAAGAAGAGTTTATATTAATTGAGAGCTTTTTTGCGTCAGTTTTCAAAACATTTTTCCGGTATTCTAATTCCAACCCAACGACTTTTGCTTGAGTGTTGTTTCTTCCGATTAGTTGATTTGGGGAATTTAACCCTAATGCAACTATTTCTATTGGATCTTTAAAATTTTTATAAAAACCACTTAAAGCATAAAATTCATTTTCTTCACCATATTTTTCAAACCTTAAATCTAAATTATTAATATAGCTTGGTTTTAGTTCAGGATTACCAATGAAGTATCTTTCTGTAATAGGATCAAAAATTTGAGCCGATGAGTTCTCCTTAAAACTAGGACGGGCAGTAGTTCTGGAATATGATAAACGAAGATTAGTCTGTTCACTTAGAGAATTAATGATATTAATTGAAGGAAAAAAATCTTTAACATCAATTAATTTAGAATTATCATAAACTATTTGATCGATTGTTTCTCCAGTATAAGTCATGTTGTAGTTTTCAAATCTTATGCCAAAAGTAGATTTCCACTTTTCAGAGAGTTTTAATTCTGCTGATAGAAACGCAGCAATGTTTTTACTTTCGGCATCATATTGATTTGTTCTTTGATAACTCCCTATAACATAAGAACCTCTATTATTTTGTGCAGTCCATAGATTAGAAGGATTCAAAAGATTATCAGGGTTACCTAATAATTCTTCACTTCGTCCAATAAAATCTATAGCGTAATTAGATGTTCTAAAACTTCTGTCTTTTGAAGAAAAAGCGACTCCAGTATTTATTTTTCCTTTAATCTTTCCATCCTCTATTTTATGAGTATACTGAATCTTACTTGCGATAGCATCCTCTTTTAATGTTCTCCAAAGTCTTTGTGGTAGTTGTGTTGTAGAGGGAGAAATTGTAAAATAAGAACGATTTGAATCTGTTTCAAAAACAGTCTTCTTGAAATCTTTATCAAATACTTCAGCAAAAGAAGGCGCCACTTTCCATTCAATAATAGATTTTCCTTCTCTTAAAATATGCTTCGCACTTAAAGGAATAGATATAATATTTCGTTCTGTGTATGTTAAAATATTTGCTACCCCGATGTATGGATTTTCTAAGTAATCTGCATATTGGGCAAAAATAGCATTAGACTCTGCACTTCTTAAGTTTAATAAATTTAGCTTGTATTTGGAGTTTTTTATTTTCAATGATATCCCTAGGAGCGCACTTGCTAGTTTTTTTATAACCCCCAATTCCCCTCTTTGAGAAGTGTTATTTTCTAAGCCAGAAGTTTCTTTTGCAATAGTTCCTGTTTGATAGTCATTAAAGTAATCTGTGTCAGATCGGAAACCTAGAGCTGCAATATATCCAATTTTTGTTTCATTTTTCATTTCAAACTGATTAGACGCTGTAGCTCCTATACTAAAATCACCTCCACTTCGGTATCTATTTACAGCCATTTGTTGTTCAAATAAGCCAGTAATTTTGTTAAGTACTCCTGAGTATCCCAAAGCATTTTGTTCTGGAAGAGGAATTACTTGTTCCGCTCCAATAGGTCGATCGAAGTATCCATTGTTGAATCCCAAGAAATTTAACCCGTTCGGATTATTTCTGATTGCTTGATCAACAAAATTCATGTCTGGATTGTAGCTTCCAGACACAGAAAAACTATATTGGGGTAAGTTCGAGAAATCTTTTAGAATTATGTTTACAATTCCCCCACTGAAATCAGCATTTAAATCCGCACTTGCAGACTTATTAATGATAATATTATCGAGAATGTTGGTTGGAAATACATCTAATTGCAAAGTGTTTTTGTCAGGATCTAATCCCGGGATTTCAAGCCCTCCCAAAAGTGTTTTCGAGTATCTATCACCTAAGCCTCTAACGTATACAAACTTTCCATCCTGAACCGACACTCCTGGTACTCGCTTTATTGCTGAAGCTAAGTTACTGTCTCCCGTTTTTTTTATTGCTTGTGAGGATAGTCCATCAATTAAATTGATTGATTTCTTTTGAATTAATAAAACTGCAACTTCAGAATTTTTTCGTTGTGTAGTAGTTACTACAACTTCTTCAAGTGAATTCGCCAAAGGACTCAAATAAACTTCTACTTCATATTCTTTAACATCTGTAATTTGAATTCCTGTTATTTCTTTCGTTTCATAACCTACAAAAGAAATTTCTAACGAATATTCTCCATTGACTACATAGAATCGAAAAGCTCCGTCAAAATCAGAAATTGTTCCTTCAATTAAACTGTTATCAGAGTTGTTTTTTAGAATAATATTTGCAAAAGGGAGTACGTCGTTAAATTCAGTATCAATTATCTTACCTGTAATTATTGTTTGTGAAAAACTAAAACTTGTAATTAAAATTAGAAGTATTAAGAGTGTTTTTTTCATGTTATAAATATATATTAGGTAAATTCAAATCATATGATTTGATTTTTTTGTAAAAAATTATGTTTTATTAATTCACTAATACTGTAAAGCAGACCACAGAGTCCAAGAAAACAAAGATTCGTCTGCACCGGTATTTTCAATTTGTGTAGTTGATAATCGAGCCCAGTCAGCGTAATCAGTTATTGATGTGTTAACAAATATTTCATCTAAAGTTGACGTGGTGATAAAATAAAATTCATTAAAGTTAAGGTTATCTGAGCTTTTTTCAGTCGCAACACCTCCATAAGTATCAGTATCGATTCCCTTGATAATAAGACCATCAATATTCTTATATACAACATTATTAGTTAAACCAGTAGCATCACTTTTCCAGTCCCCTAAATTATTCTTTCCAGATTCAGGCGAAGCATTTCCATAAACAGTTGCATTGTTAATAGTAAACGAGCCTCCAATTACTCCTGTACTGTCTTCTGTTCCATCTATTTCAAAAGGGTTGTCAGAATTCGAACCCATCTGAATCAAAACATTAGTAATAGACCCTCTATATCCTTCATCTATATCGATAGCATCATCTCTTTGGTTTAAAATTAATATGTCGGTAAGTACAGCTGCACCCCCAAAAATTTCAACTCCATCATCATTACTTCCAACTACTTCGATATTATTGAGGTCAGTTCCAGAACCAACTCCACCTAGAGTGAGACCTTGAATCTCATCACCTCCAGCTAACTGTGTTCCACTGTGACGTATAGAAACGTAAGAAATAGAGCCAGAAGAATCCGAGTCATTATCTCCGCCGTAACTTGTCCAATCAAAACCTTCAGCAATTCCTTCAATATCATCACGACCACCGTCTTCACCAACAATTGCATTTCCAAGAACGATAATTCCACCCCATTTACCTGTATCTGTCGGTTCACGATTTGGGCTAATAACCCCATCACCGTATGAAATGCTGTCTTCGATGTCAGTAAATATGATTGGAGCATCAGAAGTACCAACAGCATTAATTGTAGCCCCAGCAGCTATAACTAAAGCAGTAGCATTTACTCCCTGACCGTTTTGAGCCTTAACAATTGTCCCTGGTTCTATTGTGAGAGATGCACCTGAACGTACCACAATTTTACCATTCATTATCCATATACGATCATTTGACCAAGTTTGAGAGTCATCAATATAAGAAATACCTCCTGAGCCCACAGTTTCTGTATCTGGAGTTGGAATAGCTGTTGTTACAGTTACAGTTTCTGACACAATCACAGTTTCAATAATAGTCTCTGGATCAGAACTACAAGAAATTAGCGACGAAATAAACATTACTAGAGTTAAAATGCTAAATTTGTTTAGAAAGTTTTTCATTTTTGAAATTTTGTTTTAATTACATTGCAAACATATTTTGAATTCAGCAACTTCATGTTAACGGAATATTATCAAAATGTAACTAAACCGTTAATAATTTCTTTTTCACAAGTAATAGACTTTAATTTATTTACTCCCTAAATCTTCTTATTTTTACCTAAAATGAACTTATGAATTGGGAACAGCTTTTATCATTACAGAAGCAAGGAGATAAAACTAAAAGACTTAGAAAAGAGCAAGACGAAACACGCCTTGGATTTGAAGTAGACTATGATCGAATTGTTTTCTCTGCAGCCTTCAGAAGTTTACAAGATAAGACCCAGGTAATTCCTTTTTCTAAAACAGACTTTGTTCATACACGACTTACTCACAGTTTAGAGGTGTCTGTAGTAGCTAGAAGTATTGGAAGATTAGCTGGAAAAGCAGTTTTAGAAAAACATCCTTATTTATCAGAAATTCATGGATATCAATCCAATGATTTTGGTGCTATAGTAGCTGCAGCAGCCTTAGCTCACGATATAGGAAACCCACCTTTTGGACATAGTGGAGAAAAAGCAATTGGTCACTTTTTTTCTGATGGCCCTGGTTCTTGTTACCAAGATGAATTGAGTGCACTAGAATACGAAGATCTTTGTAAGTTCGAAGGAAATGCAAACGGTTTTAAAATTGTTTCAGAATCTAGAGAAGGAGCTCCAGGAGGTCTTCGTTTAAGTGCAGCAACGCTCGGTGCATATATGAAATATCCAAAAGCATCTTTGCCTTACAAACCATCGAGTCATGTTGCAGATAAAAAATTTGGGTTTTTCCAAACTCAAGAATCGAACTTTAAAAACCTAGCTGAAGATTTAGGTCTAAAAAAAGGAGAAAACACCTATCACAGACATCCTTTAGCTTATCTTGTAGAAGCTGCAGATGACATTTGTTACACTATTATAGATTTTGAAGACGGAATTAATCTAGGTTGGATTTCCGAATCATATGCGTTAGAATATTTAATCAATCTTGTAAAAGATTCTATCAATAAAAAAACATACGCCGCTTTAAAACACACCCCACAAAGAATGAGTTATTTACGAGCTCTGGCAATTAATAGTCTAATTCAAGATTCTGTTGCTATTTTCATCAAAAATGAAGAAGCAATTTTAAAGGGTGATTTTCCACATGCTCTTTTAGATAAAAGTAAATATGTAGCTCAGGTAGATGATATTATCTCTTTAAGTGTCGAAAAAGTATATCACTCCCCTGAAGTCCTGCAAAAAGAAATTGTTGGTTATAAAGTAATAACAACTTTATTAGAAGCGTTTACTAAGGCTGCTGCCAATGAATTCAAGGGAAAAGCAGATGCATACGATCAATTAATTTTAAGATTAGTTCCTTCCGGAACCCCTTTTATTTCAGCTTCACTTTATGCAACACTATTAAACGCAACCTGTTATGTTACAAGTCTTTCAGATGGGAAAGCAATGGAGCTTTCTAGAAAAATCAAATAACTACTTACCTTTATTTATATGTTACGTTGGATAATTCTTTTCCTTTTTTTCTCTTTATTTGGAACTTATGCCTTTCAGGCAATTAAAACATTAACACAACACCGAAGTATACTAATTTTATATTGGGTTGTGGTAGTGATGGTTCTGGGGAACTTTGCTTATCACAGTGCTTTTTATACTAGAGAGAATGGATTTAGCTCCGGTATGAGTTTAGCTTTAGGACTCTTTATTTCACTCTTTGTTTTTCAAACTTTAGTTGTACTCTTTCTGTTTTTTGAAGACATAATTAGAATTCCACAAGCTATTTATAGATTTTTTACCCAAGGTGAATCGGTTCATAATTACTTTCCAGATCGACGTAAATTTTTATCACAAATAGCACTTGGAATTGCCGCTGTACCTTTGGCTTCTCTTTTGTTTGGGATGTACAAGGGCAAGTATAATTACAAAGTTCTTAAATACACTTTAAAATTCGATAACCTCCCTAAGTCTTTTGATGGGTTTACTTTAACTCAAATCTCAGACATCCACAGCGGTAGTTTTGATAATAGAGAAAAAGTTTCTTACGGAATTGATTTAATCAATGAGCAACAATCAGATGTCATTCTTTTTACAGGGGATATGGTAAATAACAAGGCCTCAGAAATATATCCTTGGATGGATTTATTCTCATCACTAAAAGCACCTCAAGGAAAATATTCTGTTATGGGAAATCATGACTATGGAGATTATGTTCAATGGGAAACTAAGGCAGAAAAAGAGCAAAATTTTTCTGACTTAATAAAAGCTCAAGAAGAAATGGGTTTTCAGGTTCTATTGAATAAAGCCCATTACCTTGAAAAAAATGGAGAACGGATTGCTTTAGTAGGAGTTGAAAATTGGGGGAAAGGGGGTTTTAAAAAGGCAGGAGACCTCAATCTCGCGATTTCAGGAGTAAAACCCGAAGATTTTAAGATTCTAATGTCCCACGACCCTTCTCATTGGGAAGCTCAAGTAATTGACCATCCTTACCCATTCGAACTAACACTTAGTGGACATACCCACGGGATGCAATTTGGAATTGAAATCCCAGGGTGGTTTAAGTGGAGCCCAGTAAAATGGAGGTATAAGCAATGGGCTGGAGTTTATAATCAAGCTAAACAATTCCTAAATGTAAATCGTGGATTTGGTTTTTTAGCTTACCCAGGAAGAGTCGGAATTTGGCCAGAAATAACAGTAATTACCTTAAAATGCTCTGATAAAGTGGCATAATAAAAAAAATCTTAAATTGCACAAAACTTTTAAACGCTAGTGTCGTGTCAAAATTTGGTCAATTAATAGATGATAAAGCTCCACTTCTTCTTGTTTTTTTTCAGGAAGATGTAGAACCTTCGGACGAGTTTCATCCCACTCTTCGAGATGTTGCAGCTGCAATTGGAGATCAGGGAAAAGTTATTAAAATAGAAACTACTAAAAACGCCAAGCTTACAGATGCTCTTAGAGTAAAAGCAATCCCTACCTTAATGATTTATAAAGATGGCGAGATGGTTTGGAGACAAAGTGGTGAACAAAACGCGAATACTTTAATCAGTATGATGAACGACTACGTTGGATAGTTACTCTTCTTCGGAAAACATTTCATCAAACATTGCTAAAGGTTTAATAGCGTTGAATATTCTATTTTCCATAGACACACGATATTCATCATCTTCATATAAGCTAACATAAAGCATCAACCTTCGGTAACCGTTAACTTCATTCATTATAATATCTTCATAAGCAACTTGTTTCTCCTTAGGAATTTCGGTTAGTCTACTCAAACGTTTTTCATAAACAGCTGCAATTTTTTCTAGCAACAAACGCGCCGCATTAGAATCATCCCCAAGAAATAATGCTTCTATAAAGTCTTCTTGACTAGTATAGTAGTCGTAAGAGCCATAAAGAAATTCAAAAGGAGCGGTGTGATTTTGGAAATCTATTATTTTAGAAGCCATAAATTCTTCATCCTTATTTTCAATAATAACTTCAACTAGGGTTCTGTAACGTTCAATATTTGTTATTATATCTTCGCCTAAATTGTACTGAAGATCTAGTGAAAGACTTTCAAAATATTCTAACTCATCTCGGTATTTTTCGGCTATTTGTTCAAATAAATTTCTAGCCTCTTCTTTCGCTTCAATTCTGTAATAACTTTGAATAAATGGAGTTAGTAAACTGTAGTATCCAAAAAAATCAACGGGCATTTTTTCTAGATTAAGATCTATAATCTCTTTTGCTTTCTCCAGTTTACCTTCGTCAATAAGAACTTCAGCGAGACGTGCCATATTACTTCGATAGGAAATACTGTTTTTTCTAGTTTCAGGATCATGATAAATATCTGAACTACCTGAGTTACCCCATTCCCATTGTTTGACAATATCATACATTAGGTCACTGTCTAAACGTCCCAACAAATAGGGATTGTTTTTGTTCTCGGGGGTCTTGATAGGAACTAACTTATAAACCAGACCTTCTAGTTGAAGGTAATCTTTCATCCATAAATATTCAGAGTCTTCAAAGCTTCCACCAGTAAAATAAATAGGTCTTTTCCAATCATTATTAGCTAGAATATCGAGCATAATTAACTGATTTTTATAGAGTCCACTTTTAGGTAGATCGATGTCTATATAAGGAACAATTAAGTGACGATCTTTCTCTTTAACTAGTCCACTTTTTAATACGTTTTCAATGTTAACGTTAACTCGAATTTTGTTCGTAGGATAAAAAACCATTTCTTGAGTACCCACAGGATATATGCTTGGGTCTACTCCTGATTCTAAAATTATTTGCTTGTATTTATTTCTAGAATCATCTCTTGCAATCCAATCCATAAAGTCTTTAATGTCAATCCTAACACTATCTATTTTAGATTCATGCTTAGTGTAGTCACGAACTCCATAAGCGTATTGATGATGTTTAAGTTGAATATCGATCGCTTCACTAGTATATGTTTTTCGTTTCATTTGATCGATATACCAATCGGTAGCAATTAGACTGGTATTAATAGGACGAACATCCTGTCTGTATTCTTCTACATCTTGAGCGTACCATAACGCAAAGGTGTCGTTATCTCCAATAGTGAAAATAAGAGCACCAACATCTTCTTGAATAGAAGTTAAATATGATTTAGATATAGATTGTGCTGTGTAGCGATCTGACCGATCGTGATCATCCCAGTTTTGGAATGCCATTAACACAGGAACTGCCAAGAAACATAATAATATAGATGCAGGCACAGTAAACTTAGATTTCAGGATTTGTTTAAAATTCTGAATTAAAGCAAAAGTTCCGATTCCAATCCAAATTGCAAAAACATAAAAGGAACCCACTAAGGCATAGTCTCTTTCTCTTGGTTCAAAAGGTCTTTCATTAAGATATACTTTTAGAGCTAAGCCCGTAAACAAGAAAAATAACATTAAGACCCAAAATTTCATTTTATCTTGGCCGTATAAAAAGAATAAACCAATTAAACCCAATATGAGAGGAAGGAAGAAATAGGTGTTTCTTGCTTTGTTGTTTAAAATGTCTTCACTCAACTCACTTTGGTTTCCAAGTCTTATAGCATCAATAAACGGTATTCCACTAATCCAGTTTCCGTTCAAGGTTGTAAATCTTCCTTGAATATCGTTTTGGCGACCTGCAAAATTCCACATGAAATATCGCACATACATGTAACCTATTTGATATTCAAATAAGTATCTCATGTTACTAATAAAAGAAGGTTTTTCAATGTTTAGATAAGGAGACATTTGTTTGAAAAACGTATGATAGTCTTCACCAGAAACCGTTCCTTCGACTGCATCTCTTTTAAACGAATCAACTTCTTTTTTAAGTTCAGCACTTCTTCGGTATTCAGGTTTAATTTCAAATTCTAAGGGAGCTGTAAAGTTCATGTAGTTAGCAGCATGTTCGGTGCTATGTAGCCTTGGAAGAATACCTTTATGTTTGGAGTTGGAATTAATTCTTGAACCTTCCCAATTATTTACGACAATATAGCGACCTGTTTTTTCGTCACGTTCATATTTAGGTTTATCATCTATATAAGGTTCCTGTTCGTCTTGTCCAGCATACATGTCAGAAAACATGGGACCATAAAATAGTTTAGTTTCAGGATATTGCTCAAGATTGTAATAGGCTAGGAGTTGTCTTGCATCGGTTGGAGAATTCTCGTTAATTACAGTATTTGCATTGGCTCTAATAGGAAGCATTATCCAAGACGAAAACCCAAGAAATACAAACAAAATACACAAGATTCCTGTATTAAGATTGACATAGTTTTTTTCACGAGTAATTTTAAGGGTATAGACAAAGAAAGTGATCAGTAAAACAGCAGTAAAAATAGTACCGCTATTAAAAGAGAACCCAAGTGTATTAACAAAATAAACCTCCATTTTACCAAATAAAGCTAAAGTAAGAGGTAGAAGTAATTTAAATATAAAAAGTAAAACTGCAACGGAAATAATATTTGCAGTAATAAACCCTTTAAAAGTAACTGTATTGTAGTTCTTGAAATAATAGATCATTCCCATTGCTGGAATAGTCAATAGCCCCATAAAATGAACCCCAAAAGAAAGTCCAATTACAAAAGCAATTAGAAGTAACCATCGATCCCCCCTAGGAGTATTCATTTCTTCTTCCCAACGAAGACTGAGCCAGAATAATAAAGAAAGTATGCAGGTAGCCATTGCATAAACTTCCGCTTCAACTGCATTAAACCAAAAACTATCAGAAAAACAAAAAGCAAGAGCTCCAATTACTGCACTTCCAAAAAATGTAAGAGCATCGTTTCTAGATTCAATTGATTTAAAAGCGGGAAGTTTTTTTAGTAAAAGAGTTAAGGTCCAGAATAAAAATAAAATTGTGAAAGCACCAGAAAATACAGACATTAAATTTACCATCAATGCTATTTGTTCAGGACCATTAGCAAACATTGCAAAAAACGCACCCATCATTTGATAGAAAGGAGCGCCTGGAGGATGTCCGACTTGAAGTTTAGCAGAAGTAGCAATATATTCACTAGCATCCCAGAAGCTAGCCGTAGGCTCCACCGTAAGCCCAAAGGTTAAGAGAGCGATAGCAAAAACACTCCAACCAAGTGTACGATTCCAGAATTTGAATTGATTAACATTCATAGGTCTATTTTTCTGAAAACGAATGTAAGAATATTTGCTCGAACTACCTTGAATTTAACAGAATGCAAACTTTTATGCGTCAGGAGTTAATTATTTTTTAAAAATGACTTGTAGGAGCAAATATTTCTATTAAATTTGCACCTCCAATGGTCTATGGTGTAACTGGCAACACGTCTGGTTTTGGTCCAGAAGAGTCTAGGTTCGAGCCCTAGTAGACCAACAAAGCCCTCTTTTTAGAGGGCTTTTTTATTTTAATTCGATTTTTTTTTGAGAGAAAAAGCTTTTAAAAAAAAGAAGATCTTCTTTTTCTTTGTTTCAAATTTCACATTCTTATAATTTTTTGAGTCAATAAATTCCATATTTGATTAAATTCTATTGTCTTAATTTTGTAGTTTTACCCAAATTAAAAAATAGCATTATGGCATTTGACATTGAGATGATAAAGCAGTTATACGCTGGACTAAGTGAAAGCGTAAAAAAAGCACGTCAGTTAACAGGAAAGCCCTTAACAGCGTCTGAAAAAATACTTTATTCTCACCTTTGGAACCAATCTGATCGTTCTTTTAATAGAGGAATTGATTATGTAGATTTTAAACCTGACAGAATTGCTTGTCAGGATGCCACAGCACAAATGGCTCTGTTGCAATTTATGCAAGCAGGGAAGTCTAAAGTTGCTGTTCCTACAACAGTTCACTGTGATCATTTAATCCAAGCAAAATCAGGAGCATCTGCAGATTTAAAATCAGCAAATTCTACTTCAGCTGAGGTTTTTGATTTTCTTGAATCAGTATCTGATAAATATGGTATCGGATTTTGGAAACCAGGGGCTGGTATTATTCATCAAGTGGTTTTAGAAAACTATGCTTTCCCGGGAGGAATGATGATTGGTACTGATTCACACACAGTAAACGCAGGTGGGTTAGGAATGCTTGCTATTGGAGTTGGTGGAGCTGATGCAGTTGATGTTATGGCAGATATGCCTTGGGAACTAAAGTTCCCTAAATTAATTGGAGTTAAATTAACAGGAAAACTTAACGGTTGGACTGCTCCTAAAGATGTAATTCTTAAAGTTGCAGGGATCCTAACTGTAAAAGGTGGAACAGGAGCTATAATCGAATATTTTGGTGATGGTGCTGAGTCAATGTCCTGTACTGGAAAAGGAACAATATGTAACATGGGAGCTGAGGTTGGTGCAACCACTTCAACTTTTGGTTATGATGAATCTATGGAACGTTACCTTCGCTCTACAGATCGTGATGATGTAGCTGATGCTGCTAACGAAGTTCGTGATCATCTAACTGCAGACGCAGAAGTTTACTCTAATCCAGAGCTTTACTTCGATCAGGTTATCGAAATAGACTTAGACACACTTAGACCACATATTAACGGACCTTTTACACCTGACCTAGCTACTCCTGTTTCGGAAATGAGCAAAGTAGCAAGCGAAAACAACTGGCCTTTACAAGTTGAATGGGGTCTGATAGGTTCTTGTACAAACTCTTCTTATGAAGATTTATCGCGTGCCGCTTCGATTGCCAAACAAGCAGTAGAGAAAAAATTAGTTACAAAAGCAGAATTTGGAATCAATCCAGGATCTGAACAAGTACGCTATACAGCTGAGCGAGATGGTCTTTTAGTTCCTTTTGAAGAGCTTAACGCAAAAATATTTACAAATGCCTGCGGCCCTTGTATCGGACAATGGGACAGAGATGGTGCTGATAAAGAAGAAAAGAATTCTATTATTCACTCATTTAATAGAAACTTCTCTAAGCGTGCTGACGGAAACCCGAATACGCATGCATTTGTTGCTTCTCCAGAAATGGTTGCAGCAGTAGCAATCTCAGGAAGATTAGATTTCGATCCTGTAAACGATACACTTATTAATCAAGATGGGGAAGAAGTAAAATTAGATCCACCTACAGGAATGGAATTACCACCAAAAGGATTTGACGTTGAAGATAACGGTTATCTAGCTCCTCAAGAAGACGGATCTTCTGTTAATGTTGAAGTAAAAGACACTTCTGAACGTTTACAGCTTTTAATTCCTTTTGCTCCTTGGGATGGTGAAAACCTGAATGGCGCTAAATTATTAATCAAAGCACACGGAAAATGTACAACAGATCATATATCAATGGCTGGACCTTGGTTACGCTTCCGAGGTCACTTAGATAATATTTCAAACAACTGCTTAATTGGAGCTGTAAATGCATTCAACCAAAAAACAAACTTTGTTAAAAATCAACTAACAGGAGAATACGGTGGTGTACCAGATGTTCAACGTCAGTACAAAGCTGCTGGAGTTGAAACAGTTGTAGTTGGAGATCATAACTACGGGGAAGGTTCTTCAAGAGAACACGCAGCTATGGAACCTCGTTTCTTAGGTGTGAAAGTTGTATTAGTTAAATCTTTCGCTCGTATTCACGAAACAAACCTTAAAAAGCAAGGTATGCTAGGAATAACATTTAATAATGAAGCTGATTATGATCTAATTCAAGAAAATGATACGTTTAATTTTGTTGACCTGAAAAACTTCGCTTCAGGAAAACAAATTTCAATTGAAGTAGTTCATGAAGACGGTTCTAAAGATACGATCTTAGCAAACCATACCTACAATGAACAACAAATTGAATGGTTTAAAGAAGGTTCTGCTTTGAATTTAATTAAGAAGGAAAATGCAGCTTAACTTTTAAAAAACATAAAACTTAAAAGCCCGTTTTTAAACGGGCTTTTTTTATGGATATTAATTTATTTTATACACAAAAAAGCCCTGAATTGATTTTAGAATCCAATAAAATTTGGAATAAAAAATCAATTTAAGATTAAAAGATTCTAATCAAAAATCAGTTTTTTTGTTTTTTCTTGGTAGGATCTTTACCAATCATACGTTCAAATCTGTCTGGGATATAATTGTTGTTTACATCCTCTTCAGCACCCATTGTTGTACTAATTACGCCATAAACAATTACCCCAACAATAAGAATGATGATTGAAATAATAACAATTGCAACTTCATTCATGCTAGTTTATTTTCTTTTAAGGTACAATATTTTTTTAAAAAATGCACATATCTCTATATGAATAAGTTTTTTAAATAACCGTCAATAAAAAAAATCGATTAAAAAAAATAAGTATTTTCCTTAATAAAATACGGCTCCATTTTTAATCCATTTTGAAAATTTCTTATTGTAACCATGAATTTTTTCGGTCTTTCCAGAGCTATTTTCTATTGGATTCCCTTTGTTTATCCAATCAAAAACACCACCATAAAGATTGTATACATCTTTGAAGTTTATTGAAATCAGATATTCCACAAGTTTTTCACTCCTATATCCAACGCTGCAGTAAGCAATAATTGTTTTGTCTTTTTCTAATTCATTCAATAAATTTAGATTCCAATCACCTTCTCCAACCCAAATAGCATTTTTCATATGACTTAAATCATATTCTTCTTTAGAGCGTACATCTAACAAGATAAAATTCTCTTTAACTTTAAGTTTTTTGGTAGTAATTGAGGGAACTGTTCCTGTAGTTAATTGATTTACCATTTTATAAAACGATGGATCCTGAGCAAATCCATTATTTGTTTTAAAAACAGAAATCAGCACAATAAGAATTATTAAATGAGTTGTTTTTAGTTTCAATGAACAAATTTTTTCCAGTTTATAATTTTATTAGAGATTAATTTAACATGCAACTTTGTTATATTTGATTAACAAACTTAATGTTTTAAATTTCAAATTACCTTTTATATGTTTTTAACTAGCTTACACTCGAACTCCATTTTAGTAAATTTATTCGAAGATGGAGGGACCTTATTTATGTCTCTTATTTTAATAAGTTTTTTACTTTCGATTTTCTTTATCGTTAAAGGATTTTTAAAACTTAATGCAGATAATAGTCACATTTTAAAAATGATAAAGTTGGCTAAAGATTTTAGTTATCTAGGGTTGGTTATCGGATTTTTGGGCTCTATGATTGGTTTAATTTCTGCTTTTGACGCTATTGAATCTTTAGGAAATGTAGCGCCGTCTATGGTTGCCAGAGGTCTAAAAGTAGCATTATTAACCTCCACATTTGGTCTATCAACAGCTGCCTTATCCAGAGTTGGAATTATTGGTTTAAGATTTTTGAGAAAAGTTTAAGATCTTAATCCAACCCTTTCACTAATCATTACCAAAGGGTTAGATAGACCTACTTTCTTAATTATATAACAATCATTGGTTATAAACCAAAGTGTTTTTATAAATTTGTCAAGATGACAACATTATTTATCGAAACAAACAAACAGATAATTAAAAACACAATAGCTTCTATGCTGTTGATGTCTTTGTTGTTACCCACTGTTTTTCAGTTTGTTCTTCTATTTGAAGATCACGATCATAATGTTTGTACAGAACAACAGATACATGTACATGAATCTAGTGTTGAGTGTGAGATATGTACTTTTCAATTTAGTCCATTAACCTACAGCTTAGCTGAGCCAAAAAAACAAGAAGTTTTATTATATACTGGGACAGTCAAAGAAAATTTAAATTCTTTGTTGTTTCACAGTTTTGCAATTACTAACATTAAACTCCGTGGACCGCCAGCTTTAACATAAGTAATAAACTATTTTTTATGTTAATTCAGTTATTCCATGCGAATTTATTTTGTAATGATTCTGCTTATAAGCAGTTTTCCATTATTATCTCAAGATTGTGATTACACTCTTAGGGGGATACTCACAGACTTTCATGACGGCACTGTACTTGAAGGTGCAACTATAATTGTTGCTGGCTCCGAGCGTAGTTTTGTTACTGATTCTGAGGGTAAATTTATAATTCATGACTTATGTAATGAAACCTATTCGATACAAGTATCTCACCCGTTTTGTTTAACCAAAGGTTTTCGTGTTTCTGTAGAAGGAGATACATTTAAGAAGTTTAAGTTAGAACATCATTTAGAGGAACTCAATGAAATCACCATTAACGGAAAGGTGGTAAGTAACCAATCCAAAACACTTATAGAAAATATAATTAATAAAGGGGAATTAGAGCGTTACAGTAACGGATCACTTGGCGATGTATTGTCAAGTCTTTCTGGAGTTTCTTCATTAAATACAGGAAACACAGTTATTAAGCCTGTGATTAATGGGCTTCATAGCAGTCGAATTGTAATTATAAACAATGGAGTTCGAATGGAAGATCAAGAATGGGGAGCTGAACATGCTCCTAATGTTGATGTTAATTCGATTAGTAAACTCACTTTAATTAAAGGAGCAGGAGCGCTCCAATATAGTGGAGATGCAATAGGGGGAGTAATTATAGCGGAAGCATCAAAAGTGCCTTTTAAAGACAGTATTTATGGAAAAACGCAACTTGGTGTAGGTTCAAATGGGAGAGGAATGTTTTTTAATTCTGAGTTAATAAAGAGCTACGATACCGGATGGTATACTGCTTTACAGGGGAGTATAAAACAATTCGGTGATTTTGAAACTGCAGATTATAATTTGAGTAATACTGGTATATATGAACGAAATGCCCTTTTGAAATTTGGACTTAACACCTACGATATTGGGTTTGAAGCATTATATTCTTTTTTTAAAAATGAGATAGGAATATTAAAAGCTTCACACGTTGGAAGTGCTCAAGATTTATTCAGAGCTATTGAAAGTGATCGTTCTCTTGTTATTAACGAATTTACTTATGATATCGGTGCTCCAAAACAGGATGTAACGCATCATTTAGCTCGATTTAAAGCATACAAAAGATTGGGAGGTTTTGGAAAGTTAAAATTCCAATATGATTACCAAAAAAATAACAGGCTTGAATTCGATATAAGAAGGGGTGCCGATCGAGGTAAAGCTTCTTTAGATTTGGAATTAGACACCCATACTTTAATGCTTGATTTGGATGCTAAAACTTCGAATCAGTCAAATTTAAAAGTAGGTTTTATGGGGGGTTATCAAAAAAACTTTGCCAGAAATACTGGGGTTCGAAGGCTGATACCAGATTATGATAAATATGATCTTGGAGCCTATGTTATAGGAGATTATCAAGCAAATGAGGAATGGCTTTTTGAAATTGGAGCACGATTTGACTTTACAAAAATGGATGTATTTAAATTCTATAGAACCTCTTTTTGGGAATCAAGAAATTATAATCAACAGTTTTCTGAATTGGTAGTTGAAGATTTTGGAAGTCAGATTTTAACTAACTCTAAGTTAGATTTTAATAATGGCTCTGGAACTTTTGGAATAGTTAACAGTTTTGATGAGAAACATAAGCTGTATTTTAACTATTCACTTACCTCCAGAATTCCGAATCCCTCAGAACTTTTTAGTGAAGGATTACACCATTCTGCCTCTAGAATTGAGCTAGGTGATCTATCTTTCAATTCAGAGGTTGGACATAAATTCTCACTTACACTGGAACGAAAAGAGTATAAATTTAGTTATTCTGTTAATCCATTTATTAATAATATTTCGGATTTTATTGTTATCGAACCAGTATCAACTACTAACACAATCCGTGGTACTTTTCAGGTTTGGGAATACCGTCAAACTAATGCTCAATTATTTGGAGTTGATTTAAATGCTACCTATGCATTTAACGAACTGATGCAGTTTAATCATCAACTATCAATTGTAAAAGGTCAAGACAAAACCCAAAACGAATCTCTAATTAATATGCCCCCAGTAAATACAACAAATGAAATAGTTTATTACAACAATAGGTTTAACAACTTACGTTTAGCGTTACAAAGTGAATATGTGTTCAGACAAAATGAATTTCCGAATACAAACTTTGAGGTGTATATTCCCAACACCGAAACTTATGTAGAGGTTGATGTGAGCACACCTCCATCTGCATATCATTTACTCAATTTCAATTCATCAATTGACTTTGATTCTTCTGAAAGATTTATTTTAACACTAGGTTTTCAAGTTACAAATCTGTTAAATATTTCTTACAGAAACTATTTAAATCGAATGCGCTTATTTGCAGACGATTTGGGAAGAAATTTTTTATTAAACATTAAATTAAAATATTAACATACACAGAAATCTTATGAAAAACATTTATTTATTATCAGCCATATTTTTCACTCTTTTATTAGGATCATGTTCAAGTGACGATGACAATCCAGAATTGATAAATGAGGAGGAATTAATAACTACATTAACAGTTACTCTTGTTCCTGAAGGAGGAGGAACATCAATTACTCTGTCTACGCAAGACTTAGATGGTGATGGACCAGATGAACCAGTCATATATGTTTCCTCTAATCTTTCCACAGGCGTTACTTATAACGGAAGTATTTCACTACTTAACGAAACAGAGAGTCCAGCCGAGGATATTACAGAGGAAGTAGAGGAGGAAGCAGACGAACACCAATTCTTTTATACATTAGGTTCTGGATTAGACGTTACTATTAACGCTACTAACTTTGATTCAGATGGAAATGCATTAGGAACAGAATTTTCTTTGGTTGCAAATGATGTAAGCTCAGGTTCACTAACTTTTACATTACGTCATGAGCCGAATAAGCCTACTGATAATTTGGCAACTGCAGGGGGAGAAACTGATATTGAGGCTTCTTTTACGATATCAGTAGAATAACTTATTCTAAACGATCTTAAAAATTAAACACCCTATGGATTAAAATCCAAGGGTGTTTTTTTATGAATTAATGGTTCTGTTCGTAAGTAGGAATAATCACAACACTACATTTTCGACAATAATTTGCCCCATATTCCATGATGGAATAAAGTAAGTAAAGTCGGTTGATTCTAAACATTCATTAAAAATTCTATCCTGAAGTACTTTAGAATTTCCAGTGATAATTGTCAATGAAAAATTACCATTCCCAGAACATTTTTTTAAAGTAGCGTGAACTAGCTCTAAAGCTTGTTTATGTCGAATTCCATGAAGATCTATACTGGTAATTTTGTCTTTGTTGTGTTTCATTCAACAAAGGTATAAAATCAAAACTCCCCAATACAAAAAGTAAAGAGGAGTAAATAATCAAATTACTAACTATAACTATTCATGAAAATAATACTTAAAAGTATCTAGTTTTTAATTGAATAGGTGTTAACGCGATTGTAATATTTTCTAAATATTAAGTTAAAATATAAATTTATTCAGACTCAAAACCTTGCACTCCTTGAACTGTTGTGTATTTCATAGTGAACCTTTTGTCCGGATAAATTATCTTATAAGCCGTTTGAACAGCAAGGGTTGCTTCATGAAAACCACAAAGAATTAATTTTAATTTCCCAGGATAAGTGTTTACATCCCCGATAGCAAATACTCCAGGAATGTTGGTTTGATAGTCCAAAGTATTATCTACTTTGATTGCATTTTTTTCAATTTCTAGACCCCAATCTCCAATTGGACCTAGTTTTGGAGACAATCCAAACAAAGGCAACCAATAATCAAGATCAATTTTTATATTGTCGTTATCTTTTTGTTTAAGTTCAATTTGTTCAAGAGTTTCAGAACCCGTTAAACCAACAACTTCTGCGTGAGTATAAAGCTCAATTTTTCCTTGTTTTTGAAGATCATAGATCTTTTCAACAGAATCTTTATGACCTCTAAACATATCTGTTCTGTGTGCTAATCCAACAGGTATATTATGATTTTCCGCAAAGTAAATAGCCCAATCAAGGGCAGAATCTCCACCTCCTGAAATAAATAATTTTTTACCTAAAAATGATTCAGGTTCGCGAACCATATATTCTATACCCTTTTTTTCGAACTGAGGTAGATTTTCGATTTTAGGTTTTCTAGGTTCAAAACTACCCAAACCTCCAGCGATCATTACGGTAGGAGCTTGGTGTTGAGTTCCTTCGCTAGTGGTAACAATAAAACTTCCGTCTTCCTGTTTTTCAATAGTTTCAGCTCGTTCTCCAAGTGTAAAGCCAGGCTTAAAGGGTTCTGCCTGTTTCATTAGATTGTCTATTAGTTCTCCTGCTAGTACCGAAGGAAATCCAGGAATATCGTAAATAGGTTTTTTTGGATATATTTCGGTGAGCTGACCTCCTGCTTGTGGTATAGCATCTATTAGGTGGCATCTTAGCTTCATTAATCCTGCTTCAAAAACGGTAAATAATCCTACTGGTCCTGCTCCTATTATGATTATATCTGTTCGTATCATTTCTCTAAAATTGATTTAGTAACTTTATTCATTTCACTCACTTTAAATTCAAAATCTCCATTTAAAGTATTTCTATAATTTTGTAACGTATCGAGTAAATCATTTACCTCTTCAGGTAATAACTCCTCTAAAAATTGGCGTATTCTTTTAGCCAATGTTGGTGACTTTCCGTTTGTAGAAATCCCGATTTTTAAATTTCCTTTTGTTACAATAGCTCCCATATAGAAGTCACAAAGGTCGGGAGTATCAGCAACATTAACTAATATTCTCTTTTTTTTACAGAAATAATGTACCCTTTTATTCACTACTGGCTTGTCAGTTGTTGCGATAACAACATGCTTACCTTTTAAAAAAAATCGATTAAAAGTTCTGTGTATTAATTTTACATTGGGCCTTTTAGATACAAAATCTAGTGTTGCTTCCCGATAAAAAGGAGCAATCATAGTTATTTTCGCATTTGGGCTAGATTTAAGTAAAAACTCTAATTTTTCTAGCGCAACATTCCCTCCCCCTACAATTAAGAACTCTAATTGTTCAGTTTTAAGGAATATTGGATAGAGTTCGTTTACCTGTAACATAACGTACTCTTTAAGTTTTTATATTGAGTTATTTGATCAAGAACTGCAGGGCCAAAAATTATATTTGCGGGATTAGAAATAGCGTGTTCACGAACCTCTTTTTCTATAGTTGCTAAAGTTCCTAAAACGACTTTCTCTGCTTTAGTTGTTCCATTCTGAATAATCGCTACCGGATAATTATCTGGTTTGTGTTCAGTAAAAGCAGCAACAATTTGTTTTAAAAAACGCATTCCCATCAATACAACAACAGTAGCGCTTGTTTGAGCTGCTAATGGAATATCAGATGAAATTCGACCATCATAAGTATGCCCGGTTGTAACCCACATACTCTCAGAGATAGATCTTTTTGTAAGTGGTATTTGATGTTGTGCAGCAATTCCTGTGAAAGAAGAAATCCCTGGGATTATTGAAGTTTCTATATTAAACAAAGCTGCGTAAGAAAGTTCTTCACATGCACGACCAAAAATTAATGGATCACCACCTTTTAAACGAACGACTCTTTTATTTTTAAGAGCATACTCTACTAGTAGTTGATTAATTTCTTCTTGGCTTTTTTTAGCAAACCCCCTTCTTTTCCCCACAAAAATTTTCTGGGCAACAGGATTGTGATCTAAAAGAAGCGGGTTGATAAGCGCATCATACAAAATTACCTCTGCATTTTGAATAGCTTTAAGTCCCTTTAGAGTTATTAACTCAGGATCTCCAGGTCCAGCTCCAACAAGGCAAATACTTCCTTTATTTAATTGTTGCATTTCTTGTATTTTTAATCCATTGAATAGTTTCCTCGGTCTCTTTTAGAAACGAAATTGCAAACTCTTCGTCAGATGGTTTGTTTTTAAATTCTTGGATTCCTTCAATAAATGAAAGAGATCGTTCTTCTTTGAATAATGGGAAATGAGAATCAAAAGTTTCAATTATCGAAGCGTGGCTATTGGTCTTAGCCTCTGCAGAGGTAAGTAATGCCTTTGCAGCACGAATTCGTCCATTGTACGCATGATAGGTTGCATCACCAAAACGTTTTTCTGAAAGCGCTTCAGTTGCCCACCCAAAAGCTTCTTCTGCTTCGAATATTAAAGTCTGAATTAAATCGATAGTAACTCCGGCACATTCTCCGATTCCAATCGCTTTTTCATATTTTTCTTTAGTACCAAAGTCAATAAAATCATCAGCTTCCAGATTGTCTACAGCGCTATAGTGTTTTAAGTTTTGATAAAAATAATCTTTTGTTTGACGATCGTAATAAGCGAAGAAGTCTTCATCATTAGCTTTATTTTCATCAAAATCATTTAAGATCCAACGCAAAACTGAAGGAGTTCTTTTTGCAGGAACTTTTAATAATTTATCTGCAAATCTTCCTGTACCATCACCTAAAACTCCTCCTCCTAATAAAATCTGAGTAGCTGGAGCAATTAGTCCATTCGATTTAAGCGTCATTCCTTGAAACCCTATATGAGCAAGTGTGTGTTGCCCACAGGCATTCATACAACCACTAATTTTAATGTCAATTTTATGAGTATTGATGATGCTTTTAAATTCAGTCTCAATCAAACGCTGAAGTTCGTTAGCTAATCCCATACTACTCGCAATTCCTAAATTACAAGTATCTGTTCCTGGACAAGCAACTATATCATTGATTTTATGAAAACCAATTCTGTGAAAGTCCAATTGCTCTAGTGCATCATAAAGAGTTGAAAGATGTTCCTCTTTTACATCGCGAAGTAAAATGCTCTGTCCAACAGAAAAACGGTTGTCGTCTTTTGTAAATAACTCAATTATATCAGCTAATAATCTTGATTTATCGGAAGAAATATCTCCTGTTTTTATAGGTAATCCAACCGAAACATAACCTTCTTGTTTTTGTTTAAAGATGTTGGTTTTTTTCCAAGCTTCAAATTCAGGGCTCGATATTGTTTTTGGTTTTCCATTGAAACCAGCTTCTTTAAGATCACGTTCTTTTGGCTCAATAGAATAAGTTTGATGGTTAACAACAACCATTTCATCTTTTACTAATTGCTTAAATGAATCAATCCCAATTTCTTTAATTAAGAATTTTAGACGTGCTTTATTTCTTTTATTACGTTCTCCGTGGCGATCAAATACTCTAATTACTGCCTCAGCATAAGGGATAATTTTGTCTGCAGTAAGAAAACCAAATACTTCATGTGCATCCATTGGTTGAGATCCAATTCCACCTCCAAGTAGAACTCTAAAACCTCGAATACCATTTTCAATTCTAGGGATAAAACCTAAGTCGTGGATGAATGTAAAAGCATCATCAGAAGAAGAGCTAGAAAAGGCAACTTTAAATTTCCTTCCCATTTCCTGACAAATAGGATTTCTTAAAAAGTATTCAAAAAATTCGTTTGCATAAGGGGTTACATCAAACTCTTCATTTGGATCTATACCTGCCATTACTGACGCAGTTACATTACGTACAGTATTTCCACAAGCTTCTCTTAAAGTAATTCCATCTTTTTCTAAATCTGCCCATAATTCTGGAGTTCGATCCAATAAAACGTAATGAATTTGAATATCTTGACGTGTTGTTATGTGTAAATTACTACTAGCATATTCATCTGAAACGTCAGCGATTCGACGTAATTGTTTTGCAGTAAATTTTCCCATGGGAAGTTTAATACGAATCATTTGTACACCTTGTTGGCGCTGACCGTATACACCTCTAGCTAGACGTAGACTTCTGAATTTTTCTTCATCTATTTTGTTGTTTTTAAATTGAAAAATCTTCTTTTCTAAATCAAGAATATCTTTTTCTACTACTGGGTTTTCTAATTCTGTTCTAAAACTTTCCATTTTTATTCTATAAAACCTATTCCGGCCGTATTATTAGTATTAATATCTATAATGATAAAACTCCCGAGACTCTTGTTTTTTTGATAAGGAATACTCTGAATTGTATTGGCTAAATGAAAAGAGGCAATTCCAATATCATTTAATCCAAGCGAAGTAGCTTTTTCAGAACCATTTCCTGTTACGTTAATTCTTTCAGAAACATCAGTTACTTTTGAAAGGGATTTATTAGTCCCGAATTGGAGTAAATATTTGCTGCCAATGCTAAGTGCATTTTCTTGCATCCAACAAATTTTAGCTTTAATTGTTTTGGTAGCTATTAAAGATTCGCTGGAAGTAAATAAAGAGTCACCTCGAGAAACATTAACTTCATCTTCAAGAAGTAGAGTAGCGTTTTCTCCTTGATTTACTTTTAGTTTGGCTTCCCCATAACGTTCAATTGACTTTATTTTAGTTTTGGTTCCAGATGGAAAAACTTCAACTGTATCTCCTACGGAAAATGATCCACTTTTAATTTTCCCAGCGAAACCACGATAATCATGATATTCGTCTAATTTAGGTCGGATAACCGTTTGTACTTGAAGAACATTTTCTTTGTAAGGAGGTTCTTCCAGTGAAATATTTTCGATTACATCGAAAAGCGTTCCTCCCGTATACCATTTCATTGCTTCACTTTTTTCAAGAAGGTTGTCTCCTTTAAGTGCAGAAAGTGGTATGAAATATACCTGTAAATCTTTTGTGTTTTGTTCTTCAATTAAAAATTTGATCTGTTTTTTAATTTGATCAAATATGTTTTGATCAAATTCAACAAGGTCCATTTTGTTTACAGCAAAAATTAATTTCTTAATTCCCAATAACTGGGTAATATAAAAGTGACGTTTAGTTTGCTCGATAACTCCTTTTCGAGCATCAAGGAGCAACAAAGTAACATCTGAATTAGAAGTCCCTGTTACCATATTTCTAGTGTACTCTATATGACCTGGAGAGTCGGCAATAATAAAGCGTCTTTTTTTAGTTTTAAAATAAAGATGCGATACATCGATGGTTATTCCTTGTTCTCTTTCAGCAAGTAAACCATCTGTTGCCAAAGAAAAATCTAAGTGGTCTAATCCTTTAGAGGTGCTTTTCTCTTGTATGTGCTCAATTTGATCGTCTTTCAAAGATCCTGTTTCGTAAAGTAATCTTCCGATTAAAGTACTCTTACCATCATCAACACTACCTGCCGTAGCTATTCTTAATAAATTCATTGGATTGATATTAAAAGTATCCTATTTTTTTTCTTTCTTCCATTGCTCCTTCCGAACGTTTGTCATCCATTCGAGCTCCTCTTTCTGAGTAACTAGAGTCTCTAATTTCTTCGATTATAATATCAAGTTCTTCTGCTTCAGATAATACAGCTGCTGTACAACTCATGTCTCCAACAGTTCTAAACCTTACCGATTGAATTTCGATTTCACTTGAGTCTATTTGTTGAAATTCTGTAACGGGCATTAGTTGACCATCACGTTTAAAAACAGGTCTTTCATGTGCATAATAAATAGAAGGAATTTCAAGATTTTCTTGACGTATATATTCCCATACATCCAGTTCGGTCCAATTACTGATTGGAAATGCACGGATGTGTTCTCCCGGTTGAATTGTTCCGTTTAAATGGTCAAATAATTCAGGGCGTTGCAATTTTTCATTCCACTGACCAAAATCATCACGTACAGAAAAAATACGCTCTTTTGCTCTAGCCTTTTCTTCATCTCTTCGTGCACCACCCATGCATGCGTCTAACTTTAGTTCGCTTATAGTTTCGAGTAAGGTTGTGGTTTGTAGGCTATTTCTGCTTGCATATTTCCCCTTTTCTTCAACTACTTTTCCTTGGTCTATGCTGTCCTGTACTAAACCAACATGTAGTTTAACTTGATACTGGTCTATCAATTTATCACGAAGTGATATCGTTTCTGGAAAATTATGTCCTGTGTCTATATGAACCAAAGAGAAGGGTATTCTAGCAGGTAAAAATGCTTTATGACATAAATGTAACAGTACAATTGAATCTTTTCCTCCTGAAAAAAGCAAGGCTGGTTTGTCGAATTGCGCTACCACTTCACGTATAATGTAAATGGCTTCTTCTTCTAATTGTTTAAGAATATTCATTTTTTATGATTTAGTGATTTGAGTCTGATGAAGACCACATTCTTTTTTACTACTCTCCCACCACCAGCGTCCACTTCGGAGGTCATCACCTTTTCCGATAGCTCGTGTACAAGGAGCACAACCTATACTTGCAAATCCTTTTGAGTGCAATGTGTTTTGTGGAACTTTATTAAGCTTTAAATATGTTTCTACCTCTTCTAAACTCCAATGGATTAAGGGATTGAATTTTAAAAGTCCAAAAGAAGAGTCGTATTCAAATGCTTGGAGTTGTTCCCTGAAAGAGCTTTGTGATCCTCGTAAACCAGTAATCCAAACTTCTACTCCTTTAAGAGCTCTTTGAAGTGGATCTACTTTTCTAATTCCACAACATTCTTTTCGATTTTCTACACTTTCATAGAAACTGAAAGGTCCTTTAGTGCTTAAAAGAGCTTCGGTTTTTTGAGAGTCGGGGAAGAATGGTGTGATTTTTTTATCGTACTTGTTTAGTGTTTTGTGATACACTTCATAGGTCTCTTCAAACAGCCTCCCTGTATCTAGAGTAAAAACATCAATATCAATATTATTTTTAAAGATATAGTCGGTTAACACTTGATCTTCTTGTCCAAAGGAGGTTGAAAAAGCAGCTTTCCCAAGTTTTAATTCATTGAAAACATCAAAAGCTTTTTCTAAGGATTTATTATTTTCCTCAATACTATTGTTTAACTCTATTAGATAATCTTTTTCCATTAGCGTACTATTTACCCCATTTAATTTTGTTCCAAAGGCGTTCATGTAAAAAATATAATCCCATTTTGGTTATTAATTCAATAAAACCAATACGGAGTGCAAACTCTAGAGTACCCGTAATTAAATATGAAATTATAATGGTATCAATAGTACCTATAAGTCTCCAACTTATAGACTTTAAAACACTTCGAAGAATTTTTTCATCCTTAGCTCTAGGTCCTTTCTTGTTTGTGTTATTTAATAATATCTCGGTAATCATATTTGCAAAATAGAATGCAAATATAAAACATTTACCAACATAACCTATAAATCCTATTAACTTTATAGGAATTAAAGTTAAAGTTTAATTCTATATCTTTGAATAAACAGTTATTACGCAGTTAAATTGAATTATTTATGATCTCAAAAAAATGTAAATACGCTATAAAAGCATTATTGTATCTAGCAGATCATCAGAGTGAGGGGCGATCTATTTTTTCTTCTGAGATTGCAGAACAAGAAAATATCCCTAAAAAATTTTTAGAGACTATTTTAAGAGAGCTCAGAAACTTTCAGTTTGTACAAAGTAAACGAGGTAAAGCCGGAGGATATAAACTGCTTAAAGAGCCGAAGGATATTAATTTAGCAGATTTAATGCGGGCTGTTGATGGACCTATAGCTATGCTTCCATGCGTATCTTTGAATTACTATGCGAATTGCGAGGAATGCGATGAAAAAATCTGTAAAATAAAACCTGTTTTTGAAGAAGTTCGAGATAAAACTCTTAAAATATTAAACGCTACAACCATTGATAAAATGGCACGTTAATTAGTTTATTACTTCTAAGTTTTACAGTCCGTTTATGTAACTTCCTAAGGAATCTTTAAATTGAAATCCTTCAAGAGATCTGTACTTATTTAGCTTTTTATTAGCTTCTAACCCCCAAAGCAAAAATTCCATCATAAAATATCGGTCTTGAGTATCGCAGGATTTTAGATACTTATCTAATACTTCATTGATGCCTGGTATTAACGATAAGGTATCTTGATAGGATTTATCATCAAGTGAATCCTCTAGAAATAGTTCATTGTCTTTAAAAAACCATTCTAATATAGTATCATAAGGACCAATCTCATCTTCTTTTTGTAGTTTTTCAATTTTTGGAAAATAATCAGTAAACAAAGTTTTAATGGATTCTGATATTAGGTGATAAGAAATCTGTTCAGCACCCTCTTGTTCCCCTTCATATACCAATTCAATTTTACCATTTATAGCAGTAATAACTCCCATAAAATCTGACATTCTAATACTTGTAGTTGAATCCCCGGAAATTAAAATTCTACGTTCTGCAGTGCTAATCAAATTTTCAAAAGCTGTAATACTCATTCGAGCACTCACGCCACTTTTAGAATCAACATACTCACTTTTTCTAGCCTCAAATCCAATTTGTTCTAAAATATCTCTAGCAAGTTCTGGGATATGTATTTGTGAAGCTTGCTCTGGTGTTAGTTCAGCTTCTTGTTTTGTAATTGCTTTTGCAATCGATCTATTGTGAGGGTAGTGGGTTAATATTTGAGATCCAATTCTGTCTTTAAGAGGCGTTACAATACTACCTCTATTGGTATAATCTTCTGGGTTTGCTGTAAAAATTAATTTCGCTGCAATGGGTAATCTAAGTTTGAAACCTCTAATCTGTATTTCTTTTTCTTGCAAAATTGAAAACAGAGCAACTTGAATTCGAGCTTGTAAATCAGGCAATTCATTTAGAACAAAAATACATCGATGCGCTCTAGGAATCATTCCAAAATGAATTACTCGTTCATCGGCATAGGAAAGTTTTAAATTCGACGCTTTGATAGGATCTACATCTCCTATAAGGTCTGCAACAGTTACATCTGGAGTTGCTAGTTTTTCAAAAAATCGATCCGATCGATGAAGCCATTCTACAGGCGTTTCGTCTTCTAGTTTATTAATAAGTTCTTTTGCTTCGTGACTGATAGGATCTAAAGGGTCATCATTTATTTCAGATCCACTGACAATAGGAATCCATTCATCTAGAAGTTCGGTCATTTGTCTTGCTAATCGAGTTTTAGCTTGCCCACGTAACCCAAGTAAATTAATATTATGACCCGACAGTATTGCACGTTCTACATCTGGAATAACTGTATTTTCATATCCTATAAGACCTTTAAAAGTTTCTTTTCCAGCTTTTAATGATTCTTTAAGGTTGTGTGCTAATTCTTCTTGAATGCTTCTAGAAGTGTAGTCTGTTTTTTTTAGTTCTCCAAGGGTAGTAGCATGTTCTCTCTTCATAAGTAAATTAATAGTTCTAAATATAGATTATCCTAAACGTTTCTTTCTGTTTTTTTCGTAGTCTTCAAATATCATTTCCCCTAAACCTTTTAGTCCAGTAAAAAATGCTTTTCCTTGATTCGCTTCTGTAAATGTTCTCACGAAATGTTTAAGATAGTGATCTTGAGCAATCATAAAGGTTGTAATAGGGATATGTAATTTTTTTGCCTGACGTGCCATATTATAACACTTCTCGACAATCATTTCATCCAGTCCAGCGCTATTTTTATAATAGGTTCCATCGGGCATTTTAAGGCAACTTGGCTTCCCATCAGTGATCATAAAAATCTGCTTATTTGTGTTTTTCTTCCTTCTTAATAAATCCATTGCTAACTCTAAACCTGCAACTGTATTGGTATGATAAGGGCCTACTTCCAAATAAGGAATATCCTTTAAAGCAATTGGAGTAGCATCATTTCCGAATACTAGAATGTCTAGGGTGTCTTTAGGATACCGCGTAGTAATTAGTTCTGCTAAAGCCATCGCCACTTTTTTAGCAGGTGTAATCCGATCTTCTCCATAGAGAATCATACTATGACTGATGTCAATCATCAAAACCGTACTCATTTGTGTTTTGTGCAGGGAGTCCTGTACAACTAAATCTTGATGTTGGAGAGTAAAGTCTGTTCCAACGGATCTTATTTGAGCATTTTTCATACTCTCAGTAACATCAATTTTCTCTAAACCGTCTCCGAATTGATAGGCTTTAAGTTCTCCTGTGCTATCTTCACCTTGTCCTAATTTTTTTGTTTTATGATCTCCAGATCCAGAGCGTTTTAATTTTCCAAAGATTTGTTTGAGTGCGTGTTCTCTGAGTAACTTTTCAGTTTTAGGAGTGAGTTGCATTCCATCACCTTTTCCTCCAGTTCCAGTTTTAGGCTGTACAAAGGACTTTTTAAGTAAGTCTTCTATAAAATCATCAATGGTGTAGTCTTCATCGGTTAGTTTATACTCAATGTCAAGTTCTCTAAGCCAATCAATTGCTTCATCAAAATCTCCAGAAGTGTGGGTTATAAGCTCTTTAAATATTTCAAATAAACGCTCAAAAGGTGTTTGAACCTTTTTGATGTGTTTAGAAAACACAAAGCCTGATTTGAAGTCTAAAGGAAGCATGAGATATATTTAATAGCTATATCCAAAGATAGAGCAAAATTAAAAACATTCTTAATCAAAGTCGATCATATTTTCACTTCTTTTCTGCTAGCTCTTCTATATATCGTTCTAATAAATCTATGCCTTCATTGTGTGCAATTGTCCTCCCTATTTCGGGCATTCGAATAGAAGGATCATTACTTTTCATTCTATAAATAAGGATTGAGGTTTCTGGACTCCCCGGTACAATGTCATAAACAAAATCTCCAGATCCTTTACCTGCTGCAATGGGTGGTTTAAAAATTCCACGCTTACGAGAATCTATTTGGTTATAGCCTAAATACAAACCAGAATTTTTAGCACTTCCTTCAATATTATGACAATGTGCGCAATTAGAATCTAAGTAAGCTTTGGCTCTCTGATCAAGAGGTTTAAGCAGATCGTCCCATGCGGGTAATTTTGGTCTTAAGCCTGGTTCTACAAGTTTTTTTAAAAATCCTTTTTCATGAAAAAAATCCAATTGATTCTGGTTAATATGTGGCAGAACATATTTTTTATTCCATTGAGCTGCAGTAGGTCCAATTGGTACAATTTCTTTTCCTTTTGCATGGCAATTTTTACATTGGTTGAGGTTGGGTATTGAGTAAGAAACTTCTTGTTTTTTTTCTTCGAGATCGATCCAATTTACTAGTTCTTGTTTTCCTACATAATTGATTGTTGCATCAGTTTGCTCTTCATTCCAAACATAGTTTAAAGGTTTCCACCGATTGTTTTCTTTGATTAAAAGCCGTGTTTCAATGATTTTTTTATCCTCCTCTGGTTTGTTAAAATCCTCTGGGTAATAAAAATTTTTTATTAAAATACTACCGTTTTCAAAATCCATAACACCTTCGTCTTCATAAACTATTTTACTGTTTTTTGGGATATAAACAAATCGTTTTTTAAAGGCATAATTAGAAAAAAGAGGCGTGTTTAGATCGTATTCATAAACCTGTTCCGTTGGATTTAAATGGGACATTGGGGTTTTGAAAAAATCGTATTCTGACAATTTATTTTTTTCGAGACTTTCTTTTTTAATTAAAGGGTGGTAACCTTCTAGTTTTTTTGCTTTTGGAGCTATTCTTTTGTCAATAGGTTGATTACAGCTAGTTAACACGACTAAGGTTACTCCAAAAAACAGGAACTTTAAGAATCTCATACTATAAATTCAAAGTACAATTATAGGAGTCTATTTTGTTAGAGAAGTCATGAAAGTCATTTGCTGCATCCATAAAAACAAAATTAATAGCACCGTTTTCTTTGATACAGATTTTATGATTTTCATCCTGAATTTTTGCTCCATCAGGTAAAATGCCGTCGTATACAACATCTGGTATCACAGTTTTATTTTTAAAAATCATGAGCCAACCATATTCATTACTTAGAGTTGGAAAACTAAATTTATTTTTAAAAATATTATTGTTAATAGAAACATTTCCAGGATATGGATTGTATTTTTTATCAGATTCAAAGTCAGCTTCAACTGAACGTATTCCTCGATCTTGAATTGATTGATCAACTAACCCCTCGGGATCCTCCGAAGCTGCAAAAACTAAATAGCTTACGATTGAAAGATTTGAAGTAACATGATCTTTTACCATATTATTATTGAAGTTAACATCTTGAGTAGCCATAATAATAACACCGGTTCCTTTTGGAACCCCACTAACAATAGATCCTTTAACTCCAAAATTCTCAAGATTATTATTGTAAATACGATTGTTATATGCAGTAACATCACTCCCGTAGCGTGTTAGTTTTGGGAGATTAAAAATCAAAAGACCTCCTGTGTTTTCGTAGATTTCATTATCGAAAATTTCTACAGCAGTACTATTTTCACTTTCAACTCCCGCAACATTATAAAAAGCTTTATTATTTTTAATAATTACGTTTTTGGATTGTCCTACGTATATTCCGGCATCCGATGCTCCAATAGCTTCACATCCTTCAATAACTAAATTTTCACTTAACACAGGATAAATGGCATAGGCACCGTTCTGAGTAGAAACCTTACCAGTCCATGCTGACCTTATGTTTCTTATGGTTACGTTTTTTGATTCACTAATTTTTAAATTATCTCCAGCTGCGTCTTCAATAGATAAGTCCTCAATGGTAAAAAATTCACAGTTCGTAACAAGAATGCCCTCTGCTCCTTTTGTTTGACCTTTAAAGGAAAGCACGGTCTTGTCCTTGCCTTTGCCTTTAATAGTTATGTATTTTTTACCATCAATACTTAACGATTGAGAAAATAAAAAGTGACCTTCTGGGAGTTCAATAGTGACACTGTCTTTAGCTAAGATAAAGGCTTCAAGAATTTGCTCTTCAAAATCTACATAGTTTCTTTCTGGATTATATTCAGGAAATTTTGGATTAAAGGATTTGTAGATTATTACTATAATGAGTGCACTTACAAGACCAATAATAATTTTTTTCATAGCAAAAATATCATATTAAAATGTACAAATATTTATTAATAAATCTTTAAAGCTTAAAAAAGAAGAAATAAAGGATGGGTGTTATTTAATTTTTTAAAATCGATTTCACGGACTTCAGATGCCTAAATTTATAGATTAAAATAACATCAGGCTATTAAAAACTATTTTATTATTAAAAATTTAATTATATTTGCATGAATTTCTTAACAAATACCAAGAGGAGACTATAAGTCCCCTTTTTTTTTATAATGAATTTTAAAAGTATAGTAACCGAATTATTGCAAATTGCTTTGGACGAAAATCCTAGCTTATTTTTAATTGATTTAAAAATAGGGTCCGATAATAGCATTCGTATTTTACTTGACGGCGATAACGGAGTTACACTTGAGTCCTGTATAGCGGTTAGCCGGCAGATAGAACACAATATCGACAGAGAGGAACATGATTTTTCTTTGGAAGTAAGTTCGGTTGGTGTTGGTTCTCCTTTAACTATGCCAAGACAGTTCATAAAAAACATAGGAAGATCATTGGAGATTATAACCAGTGAAGATGAGGTTTTAACCGGAAATTTAACTCAAGCGGACCAAGAGGAGTTTACTATCGAATGGAAAGCGCGAGAACCTAAGCCAGTTGGCAAAGGAAAGGTTACCGTAACTAAAATAAAAAAACTGCCTTTTGGGTTTATCAAAAACGCAAAGGTGATAATTAAATAAATCAGCAATATCTAAAATGGAAAATTTAGCACTTATTGATTCCTTTTCTGAGTTTAAAGACGAAAAACTTATAGATCGAGTAACCCTGATGGTTATCTTGGAAGAAGTTTTTAGAAATACTCTTAAACGTAAATTTGGTTCGGATGATAATTTCGACATTATTATTAATCCAGATAAAGGAGATTTAGAAATTTGGAGAAACCGTATAGTAGTTGCTGACGGGGAAGTAGAAGATCCAAATCAGGAAATAGAATTAACCGCTGCTCAAAAAATTGAACCAGATTTTGAAGTTGGTGAAGATGTTTCTGAAGAAGTAAAACTTATAGATCTAGGTAGAAGATCAATTTTATCGTTACGCCAGAACCTAATTGCTAAAATATACGAACACGATAGTAATAATATTTTCAAACACTTTAAAGAGCTTGAAGGTGATCTTTATACTGCTGAAGTTCATCATATTAGAAGTAGAGAAGTAATTCTTTTAGACGATGATGGCAATGAATTAATTTTACCAAAAGATCGTCAAATTCCATCTGATTTTTACCGTAAAGGGGATAACGTTCGCGGAATAATCGAATCTGTAGAGTTGAGAGGGAATAAGCCTAGAATTATTTTATCTAGAACATCTCCTAAGTTTTTAGAAAAATTATTTGAACAAGAAATACCAGAAGTTTTCGATGGTTTAATTACCATTAAGAAAGCAGTTCGTATTCCAGGAGAAAAGGCAAAAGTTGCTGTAGATTCTTACGATGATCGTATTGATCCAGTTGGGGCTTGTGTTGGAATGAAAGGTTCTCGTATTCATGGAATAGTTCGTGAATTAGGAAATGAAAATATTGATGTAATTAATTATACAAATAACATTCAATTATTCATCACACGATCTCTTTCTCCGGCTAAAGTTAATTCCTTAAAAATTAATGAAGAGGCTAAGCGAGTACAAGTGTTTTTAAACCCTGAAGAGGTGTCTAAGGCAATTGGAAAAGGAGGACATAATATTCGTCTTGCGGGTCAACTAACCGGATATGAAATAGACGTATATCGCGAAGGAGCTGAAGAAGATGTAGAGTTAACAGAATTTACCGATGAAATAGAATCATGGGTAATCAATGAATTCAAGAAAGTAGGTTTAGATACAGCAAAAAGTATCTTAGAATTAGAGGTTTCTGATCTAGCAAAACGAACTGACTTGGAGGAAGAAACTATATTAGAAGTTTTTAAAATATTAAAAGAGGAATTCGAAGATTAGTTTTAGGAACTTAAATTCCATATTTTTGAATTGAACAAAAAATAAGTATGCCTGATCAACCGACAATACGATTAAATAAAGTCCTAAGGGAACTTAACATATCTTTAGATAGAGCCGTTGAACTTCTTGTTCAAGAAGGTTACGAAGTAGAGGCACGTCCTACTACTAAAATATCACAGGAGGTATATAAAGTGTTGTTGGATGAATTTCAAACGGATAAGTCCAAAAAAGATGCTTCACATGAAATTAGTGAAGAAAAGCGCAAAGAGAAAGAAGCACAACGTTTAAAGCAAGAAGAGTTAGAACTTGAAAAGCAAAAACGTGAAAAAGAACGTCAAGAAAAACAACAGGTTATTCGAGCAACTGCTAATATCAATAAACCTAAAGCAGTTGGAACCATAGACCTATCTTCTGGCAAAGTAGGAGCCCCTAAGGTACAGCCTCAAGAAAACAAAAAACCACTAGAACCAAAAGTTACTGAACAAAAAAATACAGCTCCTGAGCCTAAAGCTAAAGTTGACGAAGTCAAAGATGAGCCAAAGGTTGCAAAGCAAAAAGCTGAAGAAAAGAAACCAGCTAAGGAAGTTGAAAAAGTTTCAGAAGCATCTGTAAAAGTTGAATCTGAAGCAAAGCCTGAAATTAAGTCAACGTCAAAAGTTGATGCTCCTATAGAAGCGCCAAAAGGGGAAGAGAAAGCAAAAGGAAGCGTTTCGGAAGGTGATGATAACAAGGAATTTGACGATACAATTACCACTAAATACGCTAAATTAACTGGACCCAAAAAGACAGGTCTGGTAATTGATCTAGATTCATTCAACAAAAAAGAAAAAAGTGTTGAAGATGCAAGAAAGAAAAAACGTAAAAGAATAAGCAAAGATCCAGCTCCAAGTGCTAAAAAGCCAGGAACCGCATCTGTAAATAGTAGAAGAGGTCAAGGGGGTCAAAATAGAAACCGTCCAAATCGTCCAGCTCCTGTGGCCAAGGTAGAACCTACTGAAGAAGAAGTACAGAAGCAAATTAGAGAAACACTTGAAAAACTTCAAGGAAAATCTAATAAGTCTAAAGGAGCAAAATACAGAAGAGACAAGCGTGTTCAGCACCGTCAAAAAACGGAAGAAGAATTAGCACAGCTAGAGCTAGATAGTAAAATAATTAAAGTAACAGAGTTTATTACTGTCGGAGAAGTTGCCACCTTAATGGAGGTAAGCGGGACAGAAATTATTTCGGCATGTATGTCCTTAGGGATCATGGTTACCATGAACCAAAGGCTTGATGCAGAGACTCTAAGTATTGTTGCTGAAGAATTTGGATTCGAAGTAGACTTTGTAAAAAGTGATTTAGAAGAAGGATTTACAGATGAAGTTGAAGAAAACGAGGAAGATTTAATTTCTCGTGCGCCAATTGTAACAGTAATGGGTCATGTTGATCATGGTAAAACTTCGTTATTAGATTACATTCGTAATGAGAATGTAATTGCGGGTGAGTCCGGTGGAATTACACAACATATTGGAGCTTATTCAGTTGTTCTTAAGAATAAACAAAAAATTACATTCCTAGATACTCCAGGTCACGAAGCTTTTACAGCGATGCGTGCTCGTGGAGCTCAAGTTACTGATATTGCAATTATTGTAATTGCAGCGGATGATGATATAATGCCTCAAACAAAAGAAGCAATAAGTCATGCTCAGGCTGCGGGTGTACCAATTATATTTGCAATCAATAAAGTTGATAAACAGACTTCAAACCCAGAGAAGATTAAAGAAGCGTTAGCTCAAATGAATCTGATGGTTGAAGATTGGGGTGGAAAAATTCAATCACAAGATATTTCTGCACTTAAAGGAACTGGAGTTAAAGAATTATTAGAAAAAGTATTATTGGAAGCTGAACTTTTAGAGTTAAAAGCTAATCCAAATAGAAAATCAAAAGGTACTGTTGTTGAGGCTTTCTTAGATAAAGGACGTGGATACGTTTCTACAATCTTAGTTCAAACAGGCACATTAAATGTAGGTGATTATATTCTTGCTGGAAAGCACAGCGGAAAAGTGAGAGCCATGTTCGATGAAAGAGGGAAGACTATCGATAAAGCTCCTCCTTCTACTCCAGTATCAATATTAGGACTGGATGGTGCTCCACAAGCAGGAGACAATTTTAATGTTCTTGAAGATGAGCGTGAAGCAAAACAAATTGCAGCTAAAAGAACGCAATTGCTTCGTGAACAAAATGTTAGAACACAAAGGCACATTACCCTAGACGAGATTGGAAGAAGAATTGCATTAGGTGACTTCAAAGAATTAAACATGATTCTTAAAGGAGATGTTGACGGTTCGGTTGAAGCACTAACAGATTCTCTTCAGAAATTGTCAACTGAAGAAATTCAAGTGAACATCATCCATAAAGGAGTTGGAGCCATTACCGAATCAGATGTATTATTAGCTTCTGCTTCAGACGCAATTGTAATCGGATTTAATGTTAGACCAATGGGTAACGCCCGAATGCTATCTGAAAAAGAAGAAATAGATATCCGCTCTTATTCTATTATTTATGACGCAATAAATGATGTAAAAGATGCAATGGAAGGAATGCTATCTCCTGAAATGAAGGAAGAAATTACCGGTAACGCTGAAATTAGAGAAACATTCAAAATTTCTAAAGTAGGAACCATTGCAGGTTGTATGGTTACTTCAGGAAAAATTTATCGTAATTCAAGCATACGTGTAATACGTGAAGGAGTTGTTCAGTATACAGGAACTCTAAGCTCTCTTAAGCGTTTCAAAGACGATGTTAAGGAAGTTGCTAAAGGTTATGATTGTGGTCTTCAAGTAAAAAACTACAACGATATTCGTATAGAAGACGTTATAGAATTCTTCCAAGAAGTAGCAGTAAAGAAAACTCTATAAATTATTAGGTTCAAGTAAAAACGCTCCTGGATATGTCTTTTTTATCTCTTCTAGGAGTAAATTTGCTTTGTTTAGGTTTTTAAACCTACCAACTCGTACTTTGTAATTTGGAGTTTCAAATATCAAAGACGTGTCAATACCTTCAAAATTTAAGTTAAAATCCTCAACAATTTTTTTTGCAGCGGTATAATTCCCATAGTACAATTGTATTGCGTAATATTGATCACTAAACTGCTCAGAATCAATAGATTTTTTAATTTTTACAAGCTCTTCAATTTTGGAATCTTGATTTATTTGAACTTTGTTTTCTTGTCCAAAAGTAGGTGAAATCGATCCGCAAATTAATAGCAGAAAAAGTAAAGTATTTTGTTTTTTCAATATCATTTTACAAATAAATAAAAATCTAACATTTATTTGAATACGTTAAACAGAATTAACAAGTTATTTAGATTGAATATAAATTATAGAAGTGGCTGAGATAACCTTTTATCAAACCGAGTCTATGTCTTATTTTTGCAGACGTATAAAGACTGATTAAAGTTGATCAAAATAAAATTTTACATATAAGCATGAGGAAGTCAAACCTTTACGCTCTCTTAACGAGTAAATTTCTTGCGGTAATTGTGGTTGCAATGCTATCATTACCTCAGCTTTTTGCCCAAGAGAGTGACCCAGCGGCAGGGAAAAAGTTATTTAACGCAAATTGCGCAGCCTGTCACAAATTAAACAAAAAAGCTGTTGGCCCAGCATTGAAAGGGGTATCCTCAAAATATGACCGTGAATGGTTGTATACTTGGATCAAAAATAGTGCGGCAATGATTAAGTCTGGCGATGCCCAGGCAGTTGCTATTTGGGAAGAGTACAACAAAACCGCAATGACTGCTTTCCCTCAATTGTCAAACGCAGATATTGATAATATTTTAGCCTACACTGATTACACTCCTCCGCCTCCACCTCCTACAACAGCAGTTGCTGGCTCAGGTCAAGGGTCTGCCGGAAGTAGTTATTCAAATGATTTAATTTTAGGAGCACTCGCGCTAGTATTTGGTCTGCTCGTTGTGATGCTTGTTTTAGTAAACAAAACACTTCAAAGAATTGCAACAGCAAGTGGTGTTGAGTTAGTGAAAAAAGAAGTTAAGGAAGAAAGACGCCCGCTGTGGGATGCTTTTGTTAAGAACCATTTCTTAGTCTTTATGTCCGTGATTCTGTTATTGCTTTCAAGTGCCTATTTTGCTTATGGGTTCTTAATGCAAGTTGGAGTTGATCAAGGGTACATGCCGGTTCAGCCAATTCACTATTCACACAAAATTCATGCAGGAGCTAACGAGATTGAGTGTAAGTATTGTCACTCATCTGCTAGAGTTTCTAAACACTCTGGAATACCCTCCCTAAATGTTTGTATGAACTGTCACCAAAACATTGCAGAATATAACGGAGAAGAAGATTTAGATAACGGATACACAAAAGACTTCTACACAAAAGAAATCAAGAAGTTATACGCTGCAGTTGGTTGGGATGAAGAAAACCAACGATATACAGGAGAAACTGAACCAGTTAAATGGGTGCGTATTCACAACTTGCCAGACTTTGCTTACTTTAATCACGCACAACACGTTCAAGTAGGAAAGATTGATTGTCAAAAGTGCCACGGGCCTGTAGAAGAAATGGAAGTTATGTACCAATACGCTCCTTTAACAATGGGCTGGTGTATCAACTGTCACAGAGAAACAAATGTTCAGGTTAAAGGCAATGAGTACTATGCTAAAATCCACGAACAATTATCAAAAAAATACGGTGTTGAACAACTTACAGCTGCCCAAATGGGTGGACTGGAGTGTGGTAAATGTCACTATTAAAAATAGAATAATCTAAGATTGTCTTATGGCAGAAAATAAAACCTATTGGAAAAGTGCTGATCAGTTAAAGGGTGATAACCCTATAATTGAACAACTCGAGCAAAAAGAATTTGCCGAACATATTCCAGTAAACGAATTTTTAGGAGATTCCGAAACTCTTGAGGATACCAGTACCTCTAGAAGAGATTTCTTGAAGTATGTTGGATTCAGTACTGCTGCTGCAACACTTGCAGCTTGTGAAGGACCTGTTATTAAATCAGTTCCTTACGTAGTTCAACCAGAACAAATCCGTCCAGGAGTAGCTAATTATTATGCTACTGCAATTGCAGATGGTTTTGACTTTGGTTCTGTCCTAATTAAAACAAGAGAAGGTCGTCCAATTAAAGTAGAAAACAATAATGATGCACCTGTATTGGGTGGAGCAAATGCTCGAGTTCATGCTTCAGTTTTATCGTTGTATGATGTGAAGCGTTTGCAAGGACCAAAGGCAAATGGATCTGACATCACTTGGGAAGATTTAAACCTTCAAGTGGGAGCAAAGTTAAAAGCTCTAGCTGCTACTGGTAAAGAAGTCGTTTTACTAACTCAAACTTTTGCTAGTCCAACTACATCAAAAATAGTTTCTGACTTTGTAGCGGTTTATCCAAATGTTAAGCATGTAACTTATGATAGTGTATCAGATTCTGCTGCACTTGATGCTTTTGAAGATTCATTTGGAGTACGTGGTCTTGCAGATTACGATTTTAGTAAAGCGGATACAATTGTTTCAATTGGTGCTGACTTCCTAGGAGATTGGCAAGGTGGAGGATATGACAGTGGTTATTCTAAAAATAGAATTCCTACAAATGGTAGAATGTCTCAACATTTCCAGTTTGAAGCAAATATGTCCCTAAGTGGTGCATCTGCTGATTTCCGAATCCCAGCTACACCTGCTCAACAAAAAAATATATTAGCTCATCTTTATGCTGCGATTACAGGAATTACAATTTCAGGTTCTTTAGAAGCAGGATTAAAATCGAAACTAGACAAAGCTGTAAAAGCACTAAAAGCTGCTGGATCTAAAGCAGTGGTAGTTTCAGGAATACAAGAGGTAGGAGCACAAAAAATAGTATTAGCAATAAATCATTACCTTCAAAGTGAGGTTATGAATGCGGATACACCTAGATTAATCCGCCAAGGGAACGACGCTGAAGTATCAGCTGTTATTACTGCCGTTAAAAACGGTACCATAGGTGGTTTAATTACAGCTGGAGTTAATCCAGTACTCACTCTAGCCGATGGAAAAGCATTTGCTGAAGGAGTTAAAAAACTTGATCTTTCTGTAGCATTTTCATTAAAAGAAGATGAAACTGCATTAGCATCTCAATATGTTGCTGCTCTTCCTCATTATCTAGAGGCTTGGGGAGATTACGAATTTAAAGCAGGAAGTTTTGCATTAGCACAACCAACCATTCGTCCTTTATTTGACACAAAACAATTCCAAGATGTACTTTTAGCATGGTCTGGAAGTACGAATTCATATTATGAAGTAATAAGATCAAACTGGAACTCAACACTAGAAGGTTTATCTTCATGGAATACAGTATTGCACGATGGATTTTATAAGTCAGGGATTACAAGTTCAAATTATTTCCAAGGAAAAGCATTACCCTCAGAAGCAAACTCACTAGCTTCCGCATCATCTTCGGGTCTAGAATTAGTATTATATACAAAAACTGGAATGGGTGATGGTCAGCAATCAAATAACCCTTGGTTACAAGAATTCCCCGATCCAATTACTAGAGTTTCTTGGGACAACTACATCACTATTTCTGCATCAGATGCTGCAGAGGCTGGTTTGAAAAACGTAAATGTAGCTAATGGCGCATTAAACGGTAGTTATGCTAAAGTAACTGTAGGAGGAACAACATTAACGGTTCCAGTAATTATTCAACCAGGTCAAGCAAAAGGATCTATTGGTCTTGCACTTGGATATGGTGAAAAAGCAGGTCTTCAAGAAGAAATGCAAGTTGGAGTTAATGCTTTTGAATTTTATAATGACTTTAAGCCTGTTCAAAACGCAAGTATAGCACTTGCAGAAGGGTTCCATGAATTTGCTTGTGTTCAATTACACAATACATTAATGGGTAGAGGAGATATTATTAAAGAAACAACCCTAGAGGTTTTTAACACGAAAGATAAAGCATATTGGAATGCAATCCCTGTGGTTTCTAAAAACCACATGGAAGAAGAAGTTACTTCCGAAGGTGTTGATATGTGGCAAAATTTTGACCGTTCTATTGGACACCATTTTAATCTTTCAATCGATTTAAATGCCTGTACTGGATGTGGTGCCTGTGTTATAGCGTGTCACTCTGAAAATAATGTCCCAGTGGTAGGAAAAACAGAAGTAAGAAGATCTAGAGATATGCACTGGTTGCGTATTGACCGTTATTACTCTTCTGAAAATACTTTTGAAGGAGACAATCAGACTAAAGAAAACATTGACGGTCTTGGAGATTCATTAACAACTTTTGGAGAGATGGAAAACCCATCAGAAAATCCACAAGTAACCTTCCAACCGGTAATGTGCCAGCATTGTAATCATGCACCATGTGAAACAGTTTGTCCAGTAGCGGCAACATCACACGGACGTCAAGGGCAAAACCACATGGCATATAACCGTTGTGTAGGTACTCGTTATTGTGCAAATAACTGTCCTTATAAAGTACGTCGTTTTAACTGGTTCTTATACAACCAAAATGATGAGTTCGATTATCATATGAACAACGACTTAGGACGTATGGTATTAAACCCAGACGTTGTAGTTCGTTCTCGCGGAGTAATGGAAAAATGTTCTATGTGTATTCAAAAAACACAAAAGACCATTTTGGATGCAAAACTAGACGGACGTGAAATCAAAGATGGAGAATTCCAAACAGCTTGTTCAAGTGCTTGTAGTAATGGAGCAATGACCTTTGGAGACATTAATGATAAAGAAAGTGAAATAGCTCACTTGAAAGAAAATGATCGTATGTATCACCTTTTGGAAAGCGTTGGCACAAAGCCTAACGTTATGTACCAAGCGAAAGTGAGAAATACTTAATATAAAAATTATAAATCGATAGCGTATGGCCTCGCATTACGAAGCACCTATTAGAAAACCCTTAGTAACTGGAAACAAGTCTTATCACGACGTGACAATAGACGTTGCTGCTCCAGTAGAAGGAAAAGCAAACACCCAATGGTGGATTGTTTTTGGTATTGCACTTTCCGCCTTTTTGTGGGGAGTAGGATGTATGATATACACCATCTCAACCGGTATTGGAACTTGGGGTTTGAATAAAACCGTTGGTTGGGCTTGGGATATTACCAACTTTGTTTGGTGGGTAGGAATTGGACATGCAGGAACTTTGATTTCTGCAGTACTCTTACTGTTCCGTCAAAAATGGAGAATGGCAATTAACCGTTCTGCGGAAGCAATGACAATTTTCTCAGTTATTCAAGCAGGTTTATTTCCAATTATTCACATGGGAAGACCTTGGTTAGCGTATTGGGTATTACCAATTCCAAACTCTTTTGGATCACTGTGGGTAAACTTTAACTCACCATTATTATGGGATGTGTTTGCAATTTCAACTTATCTATCTGTATCGCTGGTATTCTGGTGGACTGGATTACTTCCTGATTTTGCTATGATTCGTGATCGAGCAGTTCGTCCTTTCCAAAAGAAAATTTATTCTTTATTGAGTTTTGGATGGTCTGGAAGAGCTAAAGATTGGCAACGTTTTGAAGAAGTTTCCTTGGTTTTGGCAGGATTAGCTACGCCACTTGTACTTTCTGTACACACCATTGTATCCTTTGACTTCGCAACCTCAGTTATTCCAGGATGGCATACAACTATTTTCCCTCCTTACTTTGTTGCTGGAGCAATATTCTCAGGATTTGCGATGGTAAATACGTTACTAATAATTATGCGTAAAGTTTCTCATTTAGAGGATTATATTACAATTCAGCACATTGAACTAATGAATATTGTAATCATGATTACAGGTTCTATTGTAGGTGTCGCATATATTACGGAGCTTTTTATTGCTTGGTATTCAGGAGTTGAATACGAACAATATGCTTTCTTAAACCGTGCAACTGGTCCTTACTGGTGGGCTTATTGGGCAATGATGACTTGTAATGTATTCTCACCTCAGTTTATGTGGTTTAAAAAATTACGTACCAGTATCATGTTCTCTTTCGTTATCTCGATTGTAGTAAACATTGGAATGTGGTTCGAACGATTTGTAATTATTGTAACCTCATTACACCGTGATTATCTTCCTTCATCTTGGACGATGTTTTCACCAACCTTTGTAGATATTGGAATCTTCATTGGAACTATTGGATTCTTCTTTGTATTGTTTTTATTATACGCTAGAACGTTCCCAGTAATTGCACAAGCAGAAGTAAAAACAATTTTGAAGTCTTCGGGCGAGAATTATAAAAAATTAAGAGACGGAAATGAGTAATCAAGTTATACACGCGCTTTACGACGATGATGACGTGCTATTAAATGCCGTTAAAGAAGTAAAAGCAGAAAAGCATCACATCGAAGAAATCTATACACCTTTTCCAGTTCACGGACTAGACAAGGCAATGGGATTAGAAGGAACAAGAATTGCAATAATGGCTTTTATCTATGGATGTGTAGGTCTTAGTGTAGCAATCACAATGATTAATTTCATTATGATTGAAGATTGGCCTCAAAACATTGGTGGAAAACCAAGTTTTACTTTCCTTTCTAACCTTCCAGCATTCGTACCTGTAATTTTTGAAATGACTGTTTTCTTCGCAGCCCATTTAATGGTAATTACTTTTTACATGAGAAGTAGATTATGGCCTTTCAAAGAAGCAGAAAATCCTAATCCGTTAACAACGGACGATAAGTTTTTAATGGAAGTTGAACTTAACGGAAATGAAAAAGAATTGACAGCGCTTTTAAAAAAGACTGGTGCAATCGAAATCACTATCCCTCAAAACCACGAAGAATAATGAAAAAGATACTTTACATAACACTTAGTAGTGTCCTTTTACTTGGTTTAAGTTCATGTCAAGATAAAACCAAACCAAACTATCAGTACTTTCCTAACATGTACGAACCAGTAGGGTATGAAGCATATGCGGATTCAGATGCTTTTGCAAACGGTATTGAAGCTCAAATCCCTGCAGAAGGTTCAATTGCAAGAGGATGGCAGCCTTATGATTTTGCAGACACAAATGAAGGATATGAAGCGGCTAAAGCTAATTTAGTTTCTCCTCTTAAAAACACAGCTGCACATAAAGCAACTGGAAAAGAATTGTATGGTATATACTGTGCTATTTGCCATGGAAATAAAGGAGATGGTCAGGGAGTTTTAATGACTCGTGAAAAATTTTTAGGAGTACCTAGCTATGCTGATCGTGAAATTACCCAAGGAAGTATTTATCATGTTTTAATGTATGGTAAAAATGCAATGGGATCTCATGCAGGTCAAGTAAATGCAACAGAACGCTGGCAAATTGCTCAGCATGTAATGGAATTAAGAGGAAACCTTATCAAATAATATAGCGATAAAATATATGTATACTTTTCCAAATAAACTCAAAAATATAGCCCGTGCACTAATGCTCCTAGGATTCATAGGATTGGTCATAGGTTTCTTAAATGCACCCAAAAATGTTGCTGAAGCAAAGGCAATGGTTGCTACTGAACATCACGGTGCTAGTCATGCAGAATCTAAGGATAGCCATGCAGAGGATTCTCACGCTGAAGGTTCACATGCTGAAGATACTCATGCTGAAGCTTCTCATGGAGAAGAATCACATGACAGTTCACACGATGAACATTTATTACACCAATTACAAAATAAGCCTTGGGCAGCACTTTATGTTGCAGCCTTCTTCTTTTTTATGATTCCACTAGGAGTTCTTGCTTTCTATGCAATACAGCGTGCTGCACAAGCAGGATGGTCTCCAGTGCTTTACAGAGTTATGGAAGGAATTACAGGTTACCTTCTGCCAGGAGGAATTATCGTAATTGTAATCCTAGCTTTATCAGGAATGCATTTCAACCATTTGTTTATATGGATGGATCCTGAAGTAGTTGCTCATGATAAATTAATAGCAGGTAAAACAGCTTTCTTAAATGTTCCTTTCTTTTTAGGTCGAGCAGTTTTCTTCCTTGCAGGTTGGACTCTTTACCGATACTATTCAAGAAAATTCTCTTTAGCACAAGATGAATCTTCCGATATTTCTAACCACAAGAAAAATTTCAGAATATCTGCAGGTTTCCTTGTTTTTTATATCGTAACAGAATCAATCATGTCATGGGATTGGATTATGTCAATCGATCCACACTGGTTCAGTACTCTCTTTGGATGGTATGTTTTTGCAAGTATGTTTGTAACAGGTATTACTACTATTGCTTTAATTACAATTTATTTAAAGTCTCAAGGATATTTAGAATTTGTTAATGATTCTCATATTCATGACCTTGGAAAGTTCATGTTTGGAATAAGTGTATTCTGGACTTATTTATGGTTCTCCCAATTCATGTTAATTTGGTACTCAAACATTCCAGAAGAAGTTACTTACTTCATTACCCGAATTGAAGATTATAATATAACCTTCTTTGGAATGATTGCGATGAACTTCTTATTTCCATTGTTGATATTAATGAATAGTGATTATAAGAGAACTAACTATTTCATTATCATGGCTGGAATTGTAATTGTTTTAGGTCACTATTTAGATATTTTTAATATGATTATGCCATCTGCAGTAGGTGATCAATGGTTTATTGGTATAGCAGAAATAGGAGGCTTTTTATTCTTCTTAGGTTTATTCATATATACAGTATTTACAGAATTAACGAAAGCACCACTGCTCGCAAAAGGGGATCCTTATTTAGGAGAAAGTGAACGTTTTCATTACTAATTAAAAATTAATAGAAAAGATATAAATGACGGCAATATTAACCCTTACGGTACTTGTTTTAATTGCAATATCCCTGTGGCAAGTAGCTAAAATCTTTGAGATGTCACAAAGTAAAGTAGATAACTCACAAGTAGCTAATGACCGCGATAATGATACTCAAGGAAAATTGATGTTTGCTTTTTTAGCATTCCTTTATACCCTTACTCTTTTTTCTTTTTGGAAGTGGGGAGATGTTTTGTTACCAGCAGCAGCTTCAGAACACGGTAGTGATTATGATAATTTGATGTGGATTTCATTCGCGTTAATCTTTTTTGTTCAAACTGTAACTCAAGCTCTACTTCATTACTTTTCTTTTAAGTACAGAGGAGAACCAGGTAAGAAAGCACTATTCTATGCTGATAATAATAGATTAGAAGCCATTTGGACCATTATTCCAGTTATTACATTAGCAGGTTTAATTCTTTACGGATTGTATACTTGGAACAACATAATGACTGTTGAAGAAAATGACGAAGCATTGGTAGTAGAGTTATACGCACAACAGTTTAACTGGAAAGCTAGATACTCAGGTGAAGATGGGGTTCTAGGAGATGCCAATGTTCGTTTTCTACAAGATTTTGACGGTAAAAATTTAGTAGGTATTGATGCTACAGATCCAAATGGATTAGATGATGTAGTAACTCAAGAATTACACTTACCTGTCGGAAGAGAAATTATATTTAAAATGCGTTCACAAGACGTACTTCATTCTGCATACATGCCTCACTTTAGAGCTCAAATGAATTGTGTTCCAGGGATGATTACAGAATTTGCTTTTACACCCATTACAACAACTGAGGACATGCGACGTGACCCAGACATAATAGCGAAAGTAAACAAGATCAACAAAATTAGAGTAGAAAACAGTAAAGAGTTAGTCGCTAATGGAGAAGAGGCTTTAGAGCCTTATACTTTTGATTACATTTTATTATGTAACAAGATTTGTGGCGCATCACATTATAACATGCAAATGAAAATTATTGTTGAAACTCCTGAAGAGTACGAAGCTTGGATGAGTCAACAGCAAACTTTTGCTCAAGTAATACAATAACTAACCAAATAAACAGCATAGATATATGTCAGCAGTAGAGCATAATCACGAGGAGGATCACGGGCATCATAAAGAGACTTTCATAACTAAATATATCTTTAGTACGGATCATAAGATGATCTCAAAGCAATATTTAATTACGGGACTTTTCATGGGGATCATTGGAATTGCAATGTCTCTTATGTTCCGATTACAATTGGCATGGCCAGAAAAATCTTTCGGAATATTTGAAGTTTTATTAGGTAAATGGGCACCAGATGGTGTTATGGACCCTAATGTTTATCTAGCTTTAGTAACAATCCATGGCACAATCATGGTGTTTTTTGTGCTAACTGCTGGGTTGAGTGGAACTTTTAGTAACCTTCTGATTCCACTTCAAATTGGAGCACGTGATATGGCTTCTGGTTTATTAAATATGATTTCATTTTGGTTGTTCTTTTTATCAAGTATAATTATGATTGCTTCCTTATTCGTAGAAGCAGGTCCTGCAGCAGCCGGATGGACAATATACCCACCTCTTAGTGCACTTCCCCAAGCTCAGCCTGGTTCTGGTTTAGGAATGACCCTTTGGTTGGTATCGATGGCTATTTTTGTTGCTTCTTCATTATTAGGTTCACTTAACTACATTGTAACGGTAATTAACCTGAGAGTAAAAGGAATGACGATGTCTAGACTTCCTTTAACAATTTGGGCATTCTTTGTAACTGCAATTATTGGAGTTGTATCCTTCCCGGTATTACTTTCTGCAGCTCTACTTTTAATAATGGACCGTAGCTTTGGAACTTCTTTCTTCCTATCGGACATTTTTATTCAAGGAGAAGTACTTCATTATCAAGGTGGATCACCAGTTTTATACGAACACTTATTTTGGTTCCTAGGTCACCCTGAAGTATATATCGTTTTATTACCAGCACTTGGTATTACTTCAGAAATTATTGCTACGAATTCACGTAAACCTATTTTCGGATACCGCGCCATGGTAATTTCAATCATCGCAATTGCATTTTTATCAACAATTGTCTGGGGTCACCATATGTTTATCTCTGGGATGAACCCATTCCTTGGATCTGTATTTACATTTACTACCCTTCTAATTGCAATTCCATCTGCAGTTAAAGCATTTAACTACATAACAACTTTGTGGAAAGGAAATCTGCAGTTAAATCCAGCGATGTTGTTTTCTATTGGCTTGGTTTCCACGTTCATTTCGGGAGGACTAACTGGAATTATCTTAGGAGATAGCACCCTTGATATTAATGTTCACGACACGTATTTTGTTGTAGCACATTTCCACTTAGTAATGGGTATTTCTGCACTTTATGGATTATTTGCAGGAGTTTATCACTGGTTCCCAAAAATGTTTGGAAGAATGATGAATAAAAACTTAGGTTACTTTCATTTCTGGGTAACTGCAGTTTGTGCTTATGGAGTATTCTTCCCAATGCATTTTATTGGAATGGCTGGACTTCCTAGAAGATATTACACAAACACCGCATTCCCTTACTTTGATGATATCGCGGATATTAATGTAGTTATAACTGTTTTCGCATTAATTGCAGGAGCAGCTCAATTAGTATTCCTTTACAATTTCATAAGTAGTATATTCTACGGAAAGAAAGCCGAAGAAAACCCATGGAGATCGAATACAATGGAATGGACAACTCCAGTAGAACATATGCATGGAAACTGGCCAGGTGCTATTCCAGAAGTTCACCGTTGGGCTTATGATTATTCAAAACCAGGACAAGAAGAAGATTTTGTTTCTCAGATTGTTCCTCTAAAAGAAGGAGAGAAGGAGTTACAACACTAAACTTTTACAGCAAAAAAAAAGAGACGCAATTGCGTCTCTTTTTTTTATGCTTGTTTGAAGCACTTTTTGCTTCAAGATTCTCACTATATTTGTTTTAATGAATGAAAATCTAGATCCCAGTAACGAGAATTTTACACCCGAGCAGGAAGATATAGACAGAGCGTTAAGACCTTTAAGTTTTGATGACTTTGCTGGTCAAGAAGCAACAATTGAAAATTTAAAAATATTCGTCGAAGCAGCTAATCAGCGAGAAGAGGCATTAGATCATACACTGTTTCATGGTCCTCCTGGATTAGGTAAAACAACATTAGCTTATATATTAGCGAATGAACTTCAGGCTGGTATTAAAATGACCTCTGGACCTGTTCTAGATAAACCAGGAGATTTGGCAGGTTTGTTAACAAACCTACAGCCAAGAGACATTCTTTTTATTGATGAGATTCACAGACTCAGCCCAATTGTAGAGGAGTATTTATATTCTGCTATGGAAGATTATAAAATTGATATAATGATTGAATCAGGGCCAAATGCAAGGACAGTTCAAATTAATTTAAATCCTTTTACACTTATAGGTGCTACAACAAGATCAGGTTTATTGACAGCACCAATGCGTGCTCGATTTGGAATCAGTAGTAGACTTCAATATTATAGTACCGAGTTGCTTTCAACAATACTGAATCGTTCTGCTCACATTCTTAAAGTGCCAATCAGAGAAAATGCAGCTATAGAAATAGCTGGAAGAAGTAGAGGAACTCCCAGAATTGCAAATGGTCTATTGAGAAGAGTTCGAGATTTCGCTCAAATAAAAGGTAATGGATCTATAGATTTAGAAATAACTCAGTTTGCATTAAAAGCTTTGCAAGTAGACGCCAATGGTTTGGACGAGATGGACAACAAAATATTAACGACGCTCATCGATAAGTTTAAAGGAGGTCCAGTCGGAATTACTACACTTGCTACGGCAGTTTCTGAAAATGGAGAAACCATAGAAGAAGTTTACGAACCTTTCTTAATACAACAAGGATTTATTGTAAGAACTCCAAGAGGAAGAGAGGTAACAACATTGGCTTATAAACATCTTGGCCGAATAAAAGATAACCAAGAAGGTTTGTTTTAAAATGAATGGGGCTGCTTTCAAAAATGCACAATGGATTAAAAACCAAGCAAAAAAATTGGGGTTTCTTTCTTGTGGAATTTCAAAAGCAGGCTTTTTAGAGGAAGAAGCACCTCGGTTGGAAAATTGGCTTAAGAATAACCACCATGGTGAAATGCACTATATGTCCAACCATTTTGATAAACGTTTGGATCCAACGTTACTTGTTCCGGGTGCAAAAAGTGTAGTTTCTTTAACTCTCAATTATTATAATCCTGAAAAGCAGGCAGATCCTAAAGCTCCTAAACTATCTCAATATGCTTACGGCAAGGACTATCATATTGTCATTAAAGATAAGCTCAAACAGTTATTAGAGTTTATAAATCGTGAAATAGGAACAGTCGATGGAAGAGTCTTTGTTGATTCTGCTCCAGTCATGGACAAAGCTTGGGCTGCCAAATCAGGCTTGGGTTGGATTGGTAAAAACAGCAATTTGATTTCAAAACAAGTAGGTTCTTTTTTCTTTATTGCAGAACTAATAATCGATCTAGAATTAGAACCCGACACTCCAGTTACAGATCACTGTGGGAATTGTACGGCATGTATTGATGCATGTCCTACAGATGCAATAACAAACCCTTATCAAGTGGACGGTAGTAAATGTATTTCTTATTTTACGATTGAGCTTAAAGAAGCACTTCCGACCGAATTTAAAGGTAAAATGGATGATTGGATGTTTGGTTGTGATGTCTGTCAAGATGTTTGTCCATGGAATAAATTCTCAAAACCGCACCAAGAACCCTTGTTCAATCCTCATCCAGAGTTATTAAATATGACCTCAAAAGATTGGGAAGAATTAACAGAAGATACGTTTAAAGAAGTTTTCAAAGATAGCTCTGTAAAAAGAACAAAGTTTAAAGGATTGACCCGGAACATTAATTTTTTAAAAAAATCTTAAGTGGAATCTCTTTCAATAAGAGTGGTTTCAATTTCATACTTTTTAAATTCAACTTGTTCCTTTTTCTTTTTCATTTCTCGTTCATTCATAAAAACTTGAAAAGCTTTTCTTCCCATTAATTCTCCAGGCTGATCAATAGTACTCAAAGATGGGGTAATAAGAGAAGATATTAGCCAATTACTAAATCCTATTACTGAAACCTCTTCAGGTATTTTTATCTTATTTTCTAATAAACAATTCATAGCACCCACAGCAGGAAGATCAGCTACAGCAAAAATAGCGTCGATTTCTATTTTTTTATCTAAAATTGTTTGCATGTGGTTATATCCTTCGGTGTCATTTATATCATCACATATAAAGACTAAATCTTTGTCGTATTCTAGCCCGTAATCGTCAAGAGCTTTTCTATAACCAAGGAATCTATCAATTGAATTCTGTGGTAATAAAGGACCTCTAAAATGTGCGATCTTGGTTTTACCTTTCTTAATCAAGTGTTCTACAGCAGTATATGCAGCTTTTTGATCGTCGATTACAATACTCGAACAAGCAGTAAGCTTTGAATATTTATCAAAAATCACAAGACTTGTTTCTTTATCGATTATATTTTGAATGTGCCCAAGATCATGAGTTTTATCAGCTATTGAAAGAAAAATACCATCTACATTATTATTAATGAGTCTTTCAATTTGAATTTTCTCAAGCTCATAAGATTCATCAGAACAAAGTATGAATGTCATATATTCATGTTTCTCAGCTTCGGTTATTATGCCTCTTAGAATACTACTGAAAAAGTAGTGGTTTAAACGTGGTATTACAATTCCAACTGTTTTAGATTCATGTGTTCTTAAGTAAGCAGCATATGAATTTGGTTTAAAGTTTACTTTTTCAGCATAGTCTTTAACGCGCTTCTTTGTTTTAGGACTAACATCAGGATAGTTTTGTAACGCTTTAGAAACTGTAGTTACTGAAATATCAAGAGCTTTGGCAATATCTTTTAAAGTTAAGTTTTTCATCAATTTGTAAAATATTGGCTAATATAAGGATCAAAGTCGTAATTCGAAAACGTTTTCGATAAGAAGTGTTAAATTTTTTAACAATTATTCACTAATCATGTCAATTTGAATTGTACATTGGTTTCTGATACAATAACAAATCAAAATTAACTTAAACTTTTAAGAATGAAAAAAAATCAATTCAAAGCATTCCTTTCAGCCCTACTATTTTTTGTAGGAGTAGGAATGTATGCTCAATCCGTATCAGGTACGGTTACGAGTGAAGATGGTCCTCTACCTGGGGCAACAGTAGTTGTCAAGGGTACGACTAATGGTACAACTACTGATTTTGATGGTAACTTCACTATAGCTGCTTCCGCGGATGCTATACTTGAAGTTTCATTTGTCGGGTTTACTACGCAAGAAGTTGCTGTTGGTGGACAAGATCAAATTACAATTACTTTAGCTACAGACAATAAACTAGAAGAAGTTGTTGTAACAGGGTATGGTTCTCAACGTCAAAAAGAAATTACTTCTGCAGTAGTTAAGGTTGACGCTGAAGATTTTAACAAAGGTAACATCAACGATGCGTCTCAACTTTTACAAGGTAAAGTTGCTGGTTTACAAGTATACAACAGAGGGGGTGACCCAAATGCTGCTGCTACTATCCGTTTAAGAGGTATCTCTACGGTAGGTGCTAATGCTCAGCCTTTAGTTGTTGTTGATGGGGTAATTGGAGCTTCTCTTGCGAATGTTGATCCTTCGGATATTGAAAGTATTAACGTTCTTAAAGATGGATCTGCTGCAGCAATCTACGGTTCTCGTGGATCTTCTGGGGTAATTTTAGTTACAACTAAATCTGGTAAAGAAGGTAAAGTTCAATTTAACTACAATGGTCAGTTAGGTGTAACTTCTGCTTTAAACACAGTTGATATCATGACAGCTCAAGAATTTGTGGCTGCAGGTGGTACAAACTTAGGGAGTGATACTGATTGGGTTGACGAAGTTACTCGTCAAGCTTTAACAAGCATTCACAATTTCTCTGCTGCAGGTGGGCACGGTGAAACTTCTTACCGTATCTCAGCTAACTTTAGAGATGTTGAAGGAGTTTTAATAAGTTCAGACTTTCAACAGTTCAATACTCGTTTAAATTTCACTACAAAAGCATTTAACGATAAGCTTACGATCAACTTTAATTCTGCTTTAACTAAAAGAGAGCAAAATAATGGTTCTAGTGAGTCTATGAAATATGCAGTTTTGTATAACCCAACTGCACCAATTTATGGTGTTGATTCTCCATATCAGTTCGCATCTGAGCAGTTTGGTGGATACTTTGAAACTTTAGGTCTATTTGATTCTTACAACCCAGTTTCTATTGCAAATCAGCAAATAAACCAAGGGGATAAGACTGAAGTAAACTACAGTGTTAACTTAAATTATAAAGTTTCTGACGCTATTACAGTAAATGGTAATTTTGCTAATCAGGTTAGTAAATATTCTAACAAGCTTTACAATCCAACTACATTGTTAAGAGGTGGTAACGCGACTTCTCCTTTGAGAAAAGGTTTAGCTGAATTCTACGACCAAACTTACAGTTTTAAATTAGCTGAATTGTATGGTAACTACAATGCTAACTTTGGAAACACTAAATTGGTTTTAACTGCTGGATATTCTTTCCAACAGCAAAATTTTGAAGATCACTTCATGTCTCTAGGAGATTTTCCTGATAATTCTCTAGATTATGTTAATGCTATTGAGTATTCTCAAGACCTATTAAACTCAGGATTAATAGGAGCAAATTCAAACAAAAGTCCTGATGATAGAATTATTGCATTCTTTGGACGTGCTAATGTAACTATTGATGACGCTATATTCATTAACGCTTCTATTCGTCGTGAAGGTTCCACTAAGTTAGGAGCTGATGAGCAATGGGGTATTTTTCCAGCGATTGGAGTAGGTGTTGACTTGAATAAATATTTAAATACAGGAGCTGATAAGTTTAAAGTTCGTGTTGGATATGGTGTAACAGGTGCATTACCTGGACCAAATGGTCTTTCACAGCAAATTAGAAACTTTACCTACAGCGGAGGTCAAGGAGGTGGATCATCTTCACCAAGTCGTGATGCTAACCCTACTCTTAAGTGGGAAGAAAAAGCTGAAACAAACTTAGGTATTGAGTATAGAAGAGGTAAATGGGATGCAACTTTAGACTTGTATACTCGTGATATTTCTGATTTTATCCTAGAACGTACTGTTGATGTAACTTTATATCCAACTGGTCGTCGTTACGAAAATGCTGGTAAATTAAATACTAAAGGTGTTGAATTAGCTTTAAACTATGAAGTTAATGATATGTATACTACTGGTCTTGTTCTATCTTCTTACTCAACAACTCTTGACGAATATGTTTTAGATGCTGAAATGAGAGGTAACTTAGGAGCACCAGGACAAAATGCTACAGCGGTTGTCCGTGTTAAAGAAGGCGAAGAAATTGGTCAAATCTGGGGTCCAGTATTCGAAAGTGTTTCTGGAGGAAATCCTGTATTTGCTGATATTAATAATGATGGTCAAGTAATTGCAGCTCAAGATAAAGCACTTGAAGAGAATGTTGACATGCAAGAATTAGGAAATGGTATTCCTGATCTTGAATTGGGTTGGACTAACCAAATTGCTTTTGGAGATTGGACAATTAATGCATTCTTCAGAGGAGCATTTGGTCACAGTTTAGTAAATACGTTCCGAGCGTTTTACGAGCCAAGACTTTCAACTCAAGGTTCTTACAACTTTGTTAATACTGAATTAGCTCAAGAAGGTTTAACAACTGCTCGTTTTAGTTCATTATATGTTGAAAAAGCTGATTTCTTTAAATTAGATAACCTTACAGTTACTCGTAATTTTGACATGAGTAACTCTGATGCTTTTGATTCCATTCAAGTATCATTAAATGCTCAAAACCCATTGGTTTTCACGAGTTATACAGGTCTTGATCCAGAGCCAGCTTTAATTGATATAGGTGAAAATGGAGGTGGATCAGATGTATTATCTCCAGGTTTAGATAGAAGAAACAGCTATTTTGCAGCTAGATCATTCACATTGGGTGTAAACATTAAATTTTAATTAAAAAAAATATAAAAATTATGAAAAGTTTTTTTAAAACAATGTTGCTTGCCACTAGCGCTTCAGCTGTACTATTTTCTTGTACAGACTTAGAGGAAGAGTTAGTTGGTGAGATCACAACAGCGGTATCAGTTAGTGCCCCTGCGAGTGCAGCAGGTGGAGGTGGAGGTGGAGACGCCCTCGCTGGACAGTACGCACAATTAAGAAATTCTGGAACTGCAAACCATTTCGGTTACTTTTCTCTAAATGGAATTTCTTCAGATGAAATGGCAATTGCCGCTAAAGGTGGTGACTGGTATGATGGTGGTGTTTTAATTGAGGTCCACCAACATTCTTACACTCCGACTAATGGAATGGTTGGAAGTGCATGGAATGGACAGTATGGAGCAATTGGTAGTATTAATGACGCAATTGCAAACCTTTCTTTAGATAATTCTCAATTAGCTCAAATGAAAGCTTTAAGAGCATATTTCTATTGGAGATTATTAGATATGTTTGGTAGCGTTAAGATTGTAACTGCTCCGGGTCAAACTGCATCTCAGTCTACCCCTCAGCAAGTATTCGATTTTATTGAATCTGAATTATTAAGTTCCCTTGGAATTACTGCAGTTACTTCTTCTATGGATTTATCTGCTAGTTCATTAGGTTCAGACGCTAATGCTTATAAACTTAATCGTTTTGCTGCTATGGGTATTCTTTCTAAGTTATACTTGAATTCTGAAGCATACACAGGCGTTGCTAAATATCAAGAAGCTCATGACGCAGCTGATTATATCATTGCTAATGGCCCTTATAGTTTATCTGATTCTAGTGTATCCGTTCCTAACTTAGGAAAGCGTCCATCTGTTGATTCTGATCCAGATAACTTAACTGGATATGCAGCTTTGTTTGCTCCTAATAATGAAGGTAATCCTGAGCATATTTTCTCTGTAAACTATGATGAAGCAACTGGTGGAGGTATGAACTTTGCTAAAATGACTCTTCACTATTCTTCTCAGTTTACTTGGAATTTCCAAGATCAACCATGGAATGGTTATGCAGCATTAGAGGATTTTTATAATTCTTATGATGATAGTGATTTGCGTAAAGCAAATAACTTTATCGTTGGACCACAATTAGACTTTGGTGGATCTGCTGTATTAGATTATGCATCTGATGATGGTGAACCTCCATTAAACTATACTCCAAGCATAAACGAATTACAGCCTAACTCACTCAGAGAAGCTGGTGCTCGCTTAGGTAAGTTTAGTTTTCAACAATTTGGACGTCCTGATCAAAATAACGATTTCCCAATTGTACGTTTAGGTGATATCCACCTTATTCGTGCTGAAGGAGCTGCTCGTGCAAACAGTAACTGGAATCACCCTACTACTTTAGCAGATGTTAATGCAATTAGAGCTAGAGCTGGTGTTTCTGCAATGACTAATATTACTGCAGATGATTTCTTAGCAGAAAGAGGACGTGAAATGTTCCAAGAGACTTCAAGAAGAACAGACCTTATCCGTTTCGGAGAATGGACTAGCGCTTGGTGGGAGAAACCAGCTGAAGCTGATGATCACACTGCTTTATTCCCAATCCCGTTTGAGCAAATTCAAGCTGGTGATGGTTTAACTCAGAATCCTGGATACTAGTTATCACAGAATTGTAATTTTAAAAGGGGTTATTTCGAAAGAAATAACCCCTTTTTTATTATCTTATTTTTGCTATCTTTTCACAATGAAAAACATTTTTTTCCTTTTAACTTTTTTACTTTTATTGGTCCATTGTACTGAAGATTCTACCTCAAAATTTCAACTCAAAGACGGTGAGATAGGAATGGATTTCTTAAACGAACTCGTCTACACAGAAGAGTTCAATCCCTACACCTATAGGAACTTTTATAATGGCGCCGGAGTTGCAATAGGTGATATTAATAACGATGGTTTATTAGATGTTTATTTTACAGGAAATATAGTAGACAACAAGCTTTTTTTGAATAAAGGGAATTGGAAATTTGAAGAAATTTCTAGTTCTGCAGGAGTTGCTTGTTCTAACATCTGGTCAACGGGAGCTACTTTTGCTGATGTGAATGGGGATGGATTTTTGGATCTTTATGTATGCAAATCTGGAAAGCCAGGCGGAGACAACAGAAATAATGAACTATTTATTAATAATGGAGATCTGACTTTTACAGAACGCTCTAAAGAATTTGGATTGGATGTCGTTGGACTATCTGTTCAAGCTGCTTTTTTTGATTTTGATAAAGACGGTGATTTAGATTGTTATGTTTTAAATAATTCGATTAGAAGTGTCGGTGGATACGACCTTATTGAAGGTCAACGTGATGTTGTAGATACTAATAATAACGGGAATAAATTTTTTGAAAACAGAGACAATAAATTTTATGACGTAACTACAGCGGTAGGAATATATTCAAGTGCTATTGGTTTTGGATTAGGAATTACTATATCGGATTTTAATAATGACAGCTGGCCAGACCTATTTATTTCAAATGATTTCTTCGAAAAAGACTATTTGTATTTAAATACAACTACTGGAGGATTTGATGAAGTTTCTGATGATTACTTTGAGTCCCTTTCTATGGGGTCCATGGGTGCAGATGCTGCAGACTTAGACAACGATTTACTTCCTGATCTTTTAGTAACTGAAATGCTTCCTTCTACATCAAAAAGAAAAAAAACCAAAGCAAAATATGACTCCTGGGATAAGTATGTTCTCACCCAGAAAAGAGGATATTCTCAACAGTTTCCTAGAAATGTGCTGCAGCGTAATATGGGTAAAAATGGATTTTTTGAAATTGGAAGAAAAAGTGGTGTCTCGGCTACAGAATGGAGTTGGGCTTCTACCATTTTTGATATGGATAACGATGGTTTAAAAGATATTTTTATATCCAACGGAATTAATAAGGACTTGCTGGATCGTGACTATTTAGCCTATATGGCAAATGAAGAACAGGTTCGTTTATTAATGCAAAAAAAAGGAGGAGTAATAAAAAAACTAATTGACATAATGCCTTCCAAAGCAGTACCTAACTTTGCTTACCAAAATAAAGGGAGCTTTAACTTTGATGAAAAAACAAAGGAATGGGGATTAGAAACACCAAGTTTTTCTAATGGAAATGCCTATGCTGATATAGATAACGATGGAGACTTAGATCTTTTAGTTAACAACGTTAACATGCCTTCTTTTATTTATGAAAACAAAACAGATACCCTTAATTTCCGAAGCATAACTTTTGAGTTTGATGGGAATGGAAAAAATAAATTTGGAGTTGGTGCTAAAGTTATCCTCTTTTATGATAACAATACAGCACTTATGGAGCAATTTCCTTCTAGAGGTTTTCAGTCATCGGTAAGTAATCGGGTTCATTTTGGTGTTGGACCAACTCAAACAATAGACAGTGTTCAGGTTATTTGGCCTAATAATTCAATTCAAACTCGCTATGGTTTAGAGACCAATAAAATATATACCTTAAGAGAATCAGAAGCAAATTCTATTGTCAGTACAGACGATAAAATTGAAGTCATTCTGAATGAAGATGAAGTTCTAATTAAGTATCAACACAAAGAAAATAACTTTATAGAATTTAACAGAGAGCGTTTGCTTCCTGAAATGCATCATAACGAAGGGCCATCAGTTTCTGTAGGAGATGTAAACCAAGATGGTCATGATGACCTATTCATAGGCGGGGGAAAAAATCAATCTGGGAGTTTATTTATTTCAAATTCGAAAGGGCAATACGATGAAGTAAAAACGCCTTTTGAAGAAAATAAGAATTCGGAAGATGTAGTTTCATTATTTCTAGATGGGGATCAAGATGGGGATTTAGATCTATTTGTAGGTTCTGGAGGGAAAGTTTTTTCTAAATTCTCTTCTCTACTCGACGATCGTTATTATGTAAATGACGGCACAGGAAATTTCTCTAGGGTTACAAATGCTTTTAATTTTCCAAAACATATCTCAACAGGCGCAATAACCGCAGAAGATTTTAACAGTGACGGAAAAGTAGACCTTTTCATAGGCGAACGTTTTCAAACAGACACCTACGGACTTAGTGGTTCTGGGTACTTGATGATAAACAAGGGCAATAATAGATTTGAATATCAAGAACAAGATGCCTTTAAAGACCTTGGAATGATTACCGGATCTCAATCTGTAGATCTTAACAAAGACGGTGAAATGGATCTCATTTTGTCAGGAGAGTGGATGCCCATAACCATTCTTATTAATTATAAGGGTACCTTTAAAAACGAAACAGATTCTTATGGACTAAGTTCAACATCTGGTTTGTGGAATACCATTTTAGTAGAAGATTTTAATGAAGATGGTAAGTTGGATATTGTAGCAGGTAATTTAGGTCAAAACACATTCTATGAAATTGGATATCGAATGTTCCTAAATGATTTTGATAAAAATGGTTCTAAAGAACAGATTTTATGTAGCCTTAAAGAAGGTAAATATTATCCGGTCATTGATAAAGATGAACTCATAACCCAGCTCCCTTATCTAAAAAAGCAGATGGTTTTTTATGAAGATTATGCATCTAAAAGCATGGATCAGATTTTTGATAAAAACACCTTAGATGAAAGTCAAATTTTAGATCTAGATGTTTTAAAAACATCACTTTTTTTAGGAACTGAAACAGGTTTTGAATCTATTGATTTACCTCCTGAAATTCAATATTCATGTGTGTACGCATTAGCTTATATAAATGATGAAAATTCTACAAAAAAGTCGTTATATTTGGGCGGCAATCAATATCTTGTGAAACCGCAATTTGGAAGATATGACGCTTCAAAAGGGTGGGAATTAAATTTTAATATTAAAGATAAAAATTTGTTATTTGATGCGCCACATCCGTTAGGTGTAAAAGGACAAATTAGAGCAATTGAGCCATTAAATTTTAAGCAAAAAAAATATATAATAATTACGATTAATGATAATGAAATTCAGTTTAAAAAAATTCTTTAGAAATACCCTTTTTGTCATCTCTTTAGGGTTTTGTTTCGTAGGTTTAAATTCTTGCGAATCAGAATTCACTAAACTTGTTAAATCAGAAGCAGCCTCTGGAGAAAAATATACAAACCTAATCTTTGATATTGAAATGGGTCAAACGCAGAAAGACTTTTTTACAAAGTGTTGGGAATTAAACAAGAAAGGTTTAATTAGCCAAGGACCCGGAAATCAGTCTGTTCAATATGATATTGATTCAACAAGTACTTTTTTCCCGTCAGACAAAAAAATTCAAATGCTTTTTTATGGGGTATTTGATGAAAACAAAAAAATTGTTGGGATGAAGATGAAATTTTCATACGCTGCTTGGGCCCCATGGAATGAAGATTATAAGTCTGATGATCTAATGGAACAGCTAACAAAGGGTTTATTGAAACCATATCCAGGTAATGAATTCATAGATTTTGACACAAAAGATCCTGATCATCCCGCAAAGGTAAAAGTTGATGGAGATCGACAAATTCAAATGTTTATTTTAGACGATCGATTTGTTGAGCTTAGAATCGAAAATACCCTTTTGAAATATAACCTGTAACTCCCAAATGAAAAAATCTGTACATCTCTTTATTTCATTGACTTTATCAGTTTTAGTGTTATCATGCTCTGATTCTAAAGATAATGATCTCTTTCTTTTAAAAGATTTGGAGACTATTGGAATGTCTTTTCAAAATGACCTTTCTTTCGATCAGAAATTTAATGTTTATACCTATAGAAACTACTATAATGGCGGTGGTGTTTCTTTAGGGGATATAAATAACGATGGACTCACAGATGTATACCTCACATCTAATCAAAAGCAAAACAAACTTTTTTTAAATCAAGGTGATTTTAAGTTTAAAGACATCACTGAACAAGCGGGTGTTGGAGGGACAAAAGCTTGGTCAACTGGGGTAACAATGGTGGATATAAACTCGGACGGTTTTCTTGATATTTACGTGTGTAACTCCGGTGATGTTGAAGGCGATAACAAGCAAAACGAATTTTTTATAAATAACGGTGACCTCACTTTTACAGAATCTGCAGAACAATATAATCTTGCAGACAAAGGTTTTTCTACGCATGCTTCTTTTTTTGATTATGATAAAGATGGTGATTTGGATGTATATCTTTTAAACAATTCTTATCAAGCAATTGGAAGTTTCGACTTAAGGAGAAACGAACGACCAAAACGTGACGAAAAAGGAGGGGATAAACTAATGCAAAACAACAATGGTGTTTTTACAGACGTTAGTGTTTCTGCAGGAATATATGGTAGTGTTATTGGATTTGGATTGGGTGTTAGTGTTGGTGATATAAATGGAGATGCCTGGGAAGATATTTTTGTGTCCAATGATTTTTTCGAAAGAGATTATTTATACATAAACCAAAAAGATGGAACTTTTAAAGAGGATTTAACTTCTCAAATGCGCTCTATTAGCGGAGCTTCTATGGGAGCAGATATGGCAGACTTAAATAACGATGGGTCAAACGATATTTTTGTCACAGAAATGCTTCCTTCGGATTATAAACGCCTTAAGACAGTAACAACATTCGAGGATTGGAATAAATATCAATATGTTGTAAAAAACGGATACCATCATCAGTTTACAAGGAATATGCTCCATCTAAATAATAACAATGGAACCTTTAGTGAAATAGGACGTTTTACAGGAGTAGAAGCTTCAGATTGGAGTTGGGGTGCTTTGTTTTTTGACATGAATAACGACGGTTACAAAGATCTTTTTATAGCCAATGGGATCTATCAAGATTTAACAAACCAAGACTACCTTCAGTATGTTGCAAACGAAGAGGTAATGAAATCAATGATCGTTGATCAAAAGGTTGACTATAAAAGATTAATAGAAATAATTCCTTCAAACAAAGTTCCAAATCATTCCTACAAAAACCTTGGAAATCTAGAATTCGAATCGTTTTCATCATCTGGACTTAATGTACCCAGTTTTTCAAATGGTTCTGCCTATGGCGATTTGGATAATGACGGTGATTTAGATTTGATTGTGAATAATGTAAATATGCCCTTATTTGTTTTTGAAAACAGAGCGGAACGTTTAAATAACAATTTTTTAAAATTTGATTTAAAAGGATCTAAAAATAACAAACTCGCTGTGGGATCCCTTATTAAAGTCATTACTCCCGAAAAAACAATTCATCAAGAAGTACAACCGGTTCGTGGGTTCCAGTCTAGTATGGAATCTATGCCTTTAGTTGGTTTAGGTAAATCTAAAATTGTAGATGTTGAGATTACTTGGCCCTCAGGCAAAACCTCCTTTTTCAATAACATTGAAACAAATCAGACTCTCGTTGCAACAGAAGAAGAAGCTGAGTTAAAGGAAGTTTTAACGGTCGATGAGTATTCTTTATTTAAAATCAAAGAACAAGAAAATACTTATGTTCACAAGGAGAGCAATTTTGTAGATTTTCATAGAGACCGTTTAATTTATCATATGACCAGTACTCAAGGACCTCATATAGGATATGAAGACCTTGATAACGATGGTTTTAATGATTTAATTATTCCGGGTTCAAAAAATAATGAAGTTGTGTTTTCTAAAGGAACTTCCTCAGGTTTTTCTCCGTATGAAGCAATAAAAGATTTAAATCATCAAGCAAAATTGAAAAGTTCAGATTATTCAGATATTGCCGTTTTTGATGCAGATGGTGATTCCGATTTGGATATTTATTTAGCCTCAGGGGGTGTCGAAATTTCGGCTTTTTCCTCTTTTCTGTACGATGATTTATTGTTAAACGATGGTCAAGGAAATTTCACAAAAACAAATCAACAACTACCTTCAGTAGAAGCTAGAATTAATTCTGGAGTTGTTGAACACTCCGACATCGACGGGGATGGGGATCAAGATTTATTTGTAGGGGAGCGTTCTAAAGTTGCTACCTATGGTTTACCAGGATCCGGATATTTGTTAGTTAATGATGGAACTGGTGTTTTTGAAGATCAAACTGCAACATTAGCAAAAGAATTAAAAGATGTCGGATTGATAACAGATGCCCTTTTTATTGATTTAGATCAAGACAATGACCAAGATTTAATTGTAGTAGGAGAATTTATGTCCGTTACAATATTCGAAAATACTCCAGAAGGTTTCATGATAAATAAAAACCATGCACTTGCAAATAAAAAAGGATGGTGGAATACTATCCATGGTGCAGATATAGACGGCGATGGCGATCTCGATTTTATATTAGGTAATCACGGGACCAATAGTAGGTTTAGAGCTTCTGATGAATTTCCAATTCGAATGTATTTAAACGATTTCGATTTAAATGGAGCTAAAGAAGGAGTTTTGACATTTAAAGCTGAGAACGGGAAATTTTATCCATTTGCCTTAAGACACAATCTAATAGATCAAATGAAAAGTTTGAAAAAGAAGTTTCCTGATTTTGAATCTTTCAAAGATGCTGACATTGATGTTATTTTTTCTAAAGAACAAATGAAAGGAGTTCAGATTTCAGAGGTAAACACTTTAGAAACCCAGTTATGGATTAATAACGGAAACTTTTCATTTACTCCAATAGAATTACCAAATCATGTTCAATTTAGCCCAGTATATGCTATTAATACAGCAGATTTTGATCAGGATGGAGATTTAGACATCGTTATGGGTGGAAATTTATATAATTCTAAACCGGAGGTTGGAATTTATGATGCATCTTATGGCGTTTATTTAGAAAACAAAGGTGACCTGAATTTTGAATTCCATACAAACGGAAAAGGTTTTTCTCTTCCGGGTCAAATTAGATCAATAGCAATCGACAATAATCAAATGATTGTAGCAAGAAATAGAGATAGTTTAAAAATTTACACCTGGAACAAATAATGAAACACCTAAAACTCTATTTTTTATTTTCCCTATTAATTTCTTTGATCAGTTGCCAGGAAGAACAAGATGCTGTTAATTCGATTCCCTTTGTAACCTTGGGTAGTGAGCAAACTGGAATTGATTTTAAAAACGAATTGACTTACTCCACCGGGCTAAATATTATTGAATATTTATACTATTACAATGGAGGAGGTGTTGCAGTCGGAGATATAAATAATGATGGGCTTGAAGATTTATATTTTTCTGCCAATCAATTACCCGATCGATTATATCTAAATCAAGGTAATTTAAAATTTATTGACATTTCAGAATCAGCGGGTCTAGACATGCAGCCAACTTGGTCTAATGGAGTTTCCATGGAAGATGTAAACAACGACGGTTATCTAGATATATATGTAACCAAAGTAGGATTGTTTAATACCAATGGCTCCCATAATTTATTATACATAAACAACGGAGATAATTCTTTTACTGAGAAGGCAGAGGCTTATGGTTTAGCATTCTCAGGTTTTTCTACACAAGCCACTTTTTTTGATTACGACCGAGATGGTGATTTAGATATGTATCTTTTAAATCACGGAATTCACTCCATTAGAAGCTATGGTACAACCAAAAAGCGATCCGATAAGGACAGTCTTTCTGGGGACCTTTTTTATGAAAATAAACTTAATGAAGGACGAGCATTTTTTGAAGATGTAACTAAATCTGCTAATATATATAGCAGTCCTTTGGGGTATGGTTTGGCTGTTACTGCCTCTGATATTAATGGAGACGGTTGGATGGATTTGTACATCGGAAATGATTTTCATGAAAATGATTATATATACATAAACAATAAAGACAAAACCTTTACAGAATCTGCCACTTCGTATATTAAACATACTTCTCGATTTACAATGGGAGTTGATTTTGCGGATATGAACAACGATGGTTTATTCGATTTGTTTACTACCGATATGATGCCTTATGAAGCTAGTATTCTTTTGAAGTCTGGAGGAGAAGACACAGATAAAGTTACACGAATTAAAAAAGACTTAGGGTTTGATCCTCAATTTTCGCGTAATCATTTTCATGTCAAGAAAGAATATGGGGATTATTCAGAAATTGCTCTTCAAAACGAAACATTTGCTACAGATTGGAGTTGGTCTGTTCTCTTACAAGACTTTGACAATGATGGTTTGAATGATATTTTCGTTTCTAATGGGATTGCTAAAAGACCTAATGATTTAGATTATATTAAATATTTAAGTAATGTCGATTATGCTGCTTATGAAAAAACAGAAGATGACGACTTAAAAAAGGACTTAATAGACGAAATGCCTGTTCTTAAGATTCCTAATATTTTATTCAAAAACGAAGGAGCTTTAAAATTCAGTAAAGTCAAAGAATCATTTGTGGGAAAACCATCGCTTACAAATGGAACTGCATATAGTGATTTGGATAATGACGGAGATTTAGATTTAGTTTTAAATAACTTGAATTCTCCAGCATCTATTTTAGAAAACAAATCTTCTACGGGGACAAATTATCTTTCTTTAACTCTAAAAGGTGATTCAGACTATTCCATCATAAAAGGAACAAAGGTTACTCTTTATGGAAATGGAAAGGAACTCATAAAAGAACAACAAACAACCAAAGGATTTCAGTCATCTTCTACTCAAAAATTATTTTATGGTTTAGGTGAAATCAATAAAATCGATTCTATTTCAGTTCAATGGCCAGATGGAAAAAACCAGGAACTAGGTTCATACGAAACAAATCAGGAAATTACAATTGTTCGTGATATTAAGCAATATCAAAAATTAATTCCCTTAGATTCAAATCCGGAATACACACTTTCAGTTTTGTCTTTTAAGCACAAAGAGAATACCTATTTAGATTATGAAAGAGAACAGCTAATACCCGAGAAACTTTCTAAGGAGGGTCCAGCTGTAGTTTTAAATGACTTTAATGGCGATGGTATTGACGATTTGTATTTAGGAGGAGCGCGTTACCAGGAAGCTAAATTATATCTTGGAACTAAAAATAACACCTTTGTAGAAAAAAAGACGGTTGACTTTATTAAAGACGTTAATTATGAAGATGTTGATGCAGCTTCATTTGATTTTGATAATGATGGTGATTTAGATTTATATGTTGTAAGCGGAGGAAATGACTTTAAGGAAAATGAAAATTATTTAATTGATCGAATTTACCTTAACGATGGGAAGGCTAATTTTAAAAGAATAAACATTTCCTTACCAATGACAAACGGTGGAACTATTGAGGTCGGAGATTTTGACAACGATGGTTTCGACGATTTATTCATTGGTAGCAGATCTTTACCAGGAGCATATGGACTTAGTCCTTATAGTTTTATTCTAAGAAATAGCGCTAAAATGAGCTTTGAAATGACACTAAAAAGTCGATTGGGATTGGTAACCGATAGCGCGTGGGGTGATTTAAACAACGATAACTTACTAGATTTAGTTATTGTTGGAGATTGGATGCCAATTACGGTCTTGATTAACAAAGGAGATCAGAAATTTGAAATTGCCAATAATGTTTTGAATTTAAACAATACAGAAGGCTTGTGGAATACAGTTTCAATTGAAGACATTAACAAGGATGGGTTCCTGGATATTTTAGCAGGAAATTCTGGATCTAATTTTAAATGGAAAGCTTCCATTGAAAATCCAGTGTTTTTATATCTCGATGATTTTGATAAAAATGAACAATTAGATCCCATTATATTCCATAATTATTTTGGTGATTATGTTCCTTTTTCTTCAAAAGATAACTTAGCAGGTCAACTTCCTTATATCAAGAAAAAATTTACACAATATAAAAAGTTTTCCAAAGTAAGAACTATTGAAGATCTGACAGATAAAAAAGAAAATGATATTTTAGAAATCAAGAAAATTGTCGAGACTAGATCAATGGTTTACCTACAGAATAATTCTAAATTCGAAGGATACCCGCTTCCAGAAAAAGCACAGCTTAGTAGTATTGAAGATTATCATTTAGACAGTTCAGACGAAAATATAAAATTATTTTATGTTGGAAATAATGATCAATACATTACTGATTTAGGAAACAGTTCCTCAAACACAGGGGGGGTGCTTTCTGACTGGAGTAATGAAACAAAGTCTTTTAAAGAAGATTTATTTTTACCACTTCCAATAGGAATAAACGCCAAAAGAATTATTAGTTTAAACAAACATACCAAGCTCATTATGTCAAATAATGATTATGTATATTTATTGTCTAAAAATCATCCCAATGAAAATAAATAAGCCTATAGCTTTATTGTTTCTAGCATCTCTACTGATGTCTAGTTGTCAAAAAGACTTAAGTTATCTTAAAGAATTAGACGATCAAGAATGGGTTCAGGCCAATGTAAAAAACCTTACTGACATCATTGTATATGATATTTTTTCGCCTCCGGTGGCAAGTAGAGTTTATTTATATCCCACAATTGCAGCCTATCAAACAATGCAGTTAGCAAATCTAGATTCATATGCTTCATTAGTTGGTCAAGTAAAAGGATTAGAGCCATTACCAGCAAGCCGAGATGAAGATGTTAATTACACTATAGCTTCTTTGCATGCTTTCAATGAAGTCGGTAGAGCGCTCATTTTTTCCGAAGACAAGATGTTGGTTTTTCAAGAAAATTTAGATGAGAAATTAAAAGAAAAAGGAGTTCCGAGATCGGTATTAAATGCATCAAAAGAATACGGAGTTCAAGTAGCTGCACATATTTTGGAGTGGGCTAAAGGAGACCTATACAACCAGACTAGAACCTACCCAAAATATACCATTCAAGAAGAAGAGCATTATTGGAAACCAACTCCCCCGGATTATATGGACGGTATCGAACCTCACTGGAATCAGATAAGAACAATGGCTTTGGATTCTGCAAATCAATTTCCTCCAAAACCACCATTAGCTTTTGATTTAAAAGAGGGAAGTCCATTTCAAATTCAGTTACAAGAAGTTTTTGAAATCCGTAATAAAATAACAGAAGAACAATTAGAAATCGCAAAATTTTGGGACTGTAATCCATACGTAACTCATCATAGAGGACACGCTATGTTTGCAACAAAAAAAATCACTCCGGGTGGGCATTGGATCGGAATTACATCTGTTGTGACCAGAAAGGCTAATAGTGATTTTGAAGCCACTCTAAATGCGTATACTAATGTTACCATTGCACTTTTTGACGCATTCATAAGTTGTTGGGATGAAAAGTGGAATACACTAGTAGTTCGACCAGAAACATTAATTAATAAATATTACGACGAAGAATGGCTTCCTATTCTTCAAACTCCTCCTTTTCCAGAATATACCAGTGGGCATTCTGTAATTTCAAGAGCAGCAGCAATAACCCTTACCGATCTATTTGGCGATAATTTTGAATTCGATGACACTACAGAAATTGAATATGGTTTGCCGGTTAGGTCGTTCAACTCTTTTATAGAAGCTTCGGAGGAGGCGGCTTTGTCAAGACTATATGGTGGAATACATTATATGATGGCGATAGAAGAAGGCGTAGCACAAGGAGAGCAAGTTGGAAAACATGTTGTAAATAAAATCCAAACTTACATAGGAGATAAAAAGAACCTAGCCATAAAATAATTATGATAGAAAAAAAACAACTTTCTTTTTGGCAAATTTTAACCATGAACTTTGGATTCTTTGGGGTACAATTTAGTTTTGGTTTACAACAAAGTAACATGAGTGCCATATATCGTTACTTAGGAGCAAACGAAGCGGAACTTCCAATGTTATGGTTAGCAGGTCCAGTAACTGGACTTTTAGTTCAACCCGTAATTGGAGCAATCAGCGATGGTACTTGGTCCCCAAAGTTTGGAAGAAGAAAGCCGTTTTTTTTAATCGGTGCTTTAATTGCAAGTTTAGCATTAATAGCAATGCCTTTTTCAAGTACAATATGGATGGCAGCAAGTTTACTTTGGATCCTAGACGCAGCAAATAATATTGCTCTCGAGCCGTACCGTGCATTTGTTTCAGATAAGCTTCCAAAAAAACAATACTCGATTGGATTTTTAATGCAAAGTTTCTTTACAGGGCTTGGGAGCGTAATGTCAAACTTTACACCTGCCATATTAGTTTCTTTTGGAATATTAGCTTTAAGTGATAAAATGGATAATGGAATTCCAGTATCTACTTATTGGGCATTTGGAATCGGAGCAATTGCTTCAATAGGTACGATTCTAGTAACCGTGTTAACCACATCAGAATACCCTCCAACAGAAGAAGAACTTGCGGTTATAAAAGCGAATAAAGAAAAGGGAAATGCTTTTTTAAGATCTCTTTCCGAGATTAAGGATTCTTTCATAGAAATGCCTAAAACAATGAGGCAGCTTATACCGGTTATGTTCTTCTCCTGGTATGCTATGTTTTGCTACTGGCAATTTTTAACCTCTGCTTTGTCGTTATCACTTTTTGACACTCTGGATCAGAATACCTCCTTTTTTAATCAAGCACAGCTGTTGACTGGAAACTTAAACGGGACATACAATATAATTTGCGTTTTAATAGCTTTTCCTATGATTCCAATAGCAAGAAAATTAGGAGCAAAAAACCTACACTTTTTGAGCTTACTGCTTGGGGGAGTTGGATTAATGGCAATGCCTTTTCTAAACGATACCGACCTTTTGTTTACCATTCCTTTAGGGGGTGGAATCCCAGTCTCTCAAATTTATTTATTTTCTTTTGGGCTGGGGATTACATGGGCATCTATGATGGCTATGCCTTATCAAATGTTAGCATCTTCAATTCCTAGTGATAAAATGGGAGTATATATGGGAATATTTAATATGTTTATTGTTATCCCAATGATCATACAAATCTTCTCAATGCAGTATTTCGTCTATGACCTCCTTGGGAGTAATCCAATTAACGTAATTCGTTTAGCTGGAGCTTGTTTGATGACAGCAGGAATTTTTTCATTATTTGTAAAGGTTAAAGAGTAAATAAGAATATTTCTTCATCCTTATAATTTTAAAAGAGCACTCAGGTGCTCTTTTTTTTGCAAACATTTCTCAATTTAAAGATTTGTTAATCCTGAAGACTTCCTACATTTGTTATTGACATAAAAATTATGAGTAAAGAACGCAAAAGAAGAGAAGCACTAGTTTACCACGCTAAACCTAGACCTGGAAAAATAGAAGTAGTTCCTACTAAAAATTATAACAGCCAACGAGATTTGGCTTTGGCCTATTCCCCTGGAGTAGCAGTTCCTTGTCTTGAAATCGAGAAAAACCCAGAAGATGTATATAAATACACAAACAAAGGGAATTTAGTAGCTGTAATTTCAAATGGAACAGCAGTTTTAGGATTAGGTAATATTGGTCCAGAAGCTTCAAAACCCGTGATGGAAGGAAAAGGTCTTTTGTTTAAGATTTTTGCGGGAATAGATGTTTTTGACATTGAAGTTGATGCTAAGGATCCCGAAAAATTCATTGAAGCCGTTAAAGCAATAGCTCCAACTTTTGGTGGGATTAACCTCGAAGACATTAAAGCACCCGAAGCGTTTGAGATTGAACGACGATTAAAAGAAGAGCTTGACATTCCCGTGATGCATGACGATCAACATGGGACTGCTATCATTTCTTGTGCTGCTTTAATAAATGCTTTAGAATTAGCAGATAAAAAAATAGAAGAAGTACAGATTGTAATTTCTGGGGCTGGAGCAGCTGCAGTTTCTTGTACCCGATTATACAAAGCTTTTGGTGCTCGTGACGAGAACATTGTCATGACAGATAGCAAAGGAGTCATTCGAAAAGACCGAGAAAATTTAACTCCCGAAAAGCAAGAATTTGCTACTGGACTGGATCTTCACACCCTAGAGCAAGCAATGGAAAAGGCCGATGTTTTTATTGGTTTGTCTATGGCAAATATTGTGACAGAATCGATGTTATTATCGATGAATCCGAACCCGATTGTTTTTGCAATGGCAAATCCAGATCCCGAAATAGAATATAATCTAGCATGTTCTGTTCGAGACGATATAATTATGGCAACCGGGCGTTCCGACCATCCTAATCAGGTGAATAATGTACTTGGGTTTCCTTTTATTTTTAGAGGCGCATTAGATGTTCGAGCTACTATAATTAACGAAGCTATGAAAATGGCTGCTGTAGAAGCACTGGCAGAGCTAACAAAAAAACCAGTTCCAGAACAAGTAAATATTGCTTATCAAAAAACGAATTTATCCTTTGGTAGAGACTATATAATACCAAAACCATTTGATCCTCGTTTAATAGAAGAAGTTCCAATTGCAGTTGCAAAAGCTGCAATAGCATCGGGTGTTGCAAAAGAACCCATAGAAGACTGGGATAAGTACAGAGAGAAGTTAGCTGGTTTAGTAGGATCAGACCAAAAAATGATTCGTTTGATTCACGATCGGGCAAAATCAGCTCCTAAAAAAATTGTGTTTGCAGAAGCAGATCAATTAGATGTCTTAAAAGCAGCTCAAATTATTCTTGAAGAGGGAATAGGAGAGCCTGTTCTATTAGGGAATAAAGAGGTCATCTCTGATTTAATGGGGTCTATTAATTTTCTTGAAAAAGTTATAATTATTGACCCTAAAAGTGATGAACACAATGAGATCAAAAATAAGTATGCTCATGTCTTTTGGGAAGATCAAAAAAGAAAAGGAGTAACCTTATACGAAGCAAAATCCTTGATGCGAGAGCGAAATTACTTTGCTTCCATGATGGTCAAAAACGGAGATGCCGACGCAATGCTCTCGGGATATTCCCGAAATTATGCTTCTGTTATTAAGCCAGTTCTTGAAGTTGTAGGAAAAGATAAAGGTGTTTCTAAAATCGCTGCAACCAATATGATGCTTACCGACAGAGGTCCAATTTTCTTGTCGGATACCTCAATAAACATAGAGCCTACAGCAAAAGAACTAGCCAAAATAGGATATATGACCTCTCAAATAGTAGAGATGTTTGGAATGAAACCTGTAATTGCAATGTTGTCTTACACAAACTTCGGTTCTTCAAGACATCCAAATGCTGCTAAAGTAACCGAAGCAGTCGCTTATTTACACCGATATTATCCTGACTTGGTTCTAGACGGTCCTTTACAATCAGATTTTGCTCTAAACCGGGAAATGTTAGAAGAGAAATTTCCATTTTCTGAAATTGCAAAAAAGAATGTTAATACGTTAATTTTTCCTAATTTAGAATCAGCGAATATCACTTACAAGCTTATGAAAGAGCTTAATAAAAATCAGTCTGTAGGTCCAATTTTATTAGGTCTAAAAGAGCCAATTCATATTCTTCAGCTAGGGGCAAGTGTAGATGAAATTGTAAATATGGCTGCTGTTGCAGTAATTGATGCTCAACAAAAACAAAAGAAATGATAGCGCAGATATTAGGGAAATTAGTCGAAAAACATCCTACACATGTAATAATTGATTGTAACGGAATCGGTTATATGGTACACATATCTTTGCACACTTACGGTCAATTAGGAGCAGAGGAGTCTATAAAACTATATACTCATTTACAAGTAAAAGAAGACTCTCATACATTATTTGGTTTTTTTCAACCGATTGAACGGACTGTTTTTAGATTGCTAATATCAATATCTGGAATCGGAGCAAGTATTGCTCGAACAATGTTGTCCTCTATGTCTCCACAAGAAATTCAACATGCAATATTAAGTGAAAATCTAGCCGCTATAAAAGGAGTTAAAGGTATTGGACTTAAGACAGCTCAAAGAGTTTTAATAGAACTAAAAGATAAGGTTCAAAAAATAGAAGGAAATGACGAAATTCCTATACTTCAAAGCAATAGAACCAAAGAAGAAACGTTATCAGCTTTAGAGGTCCTTGGTTACACAAGAAGACAATCTGAAAAAGTAATTGATAATATACTCAAAAGCACCCCGGATAGTTCCATTGAGGAGCTTATTAAAATAGCTTTGAATAAATTGTAAAACCTTTTGGTTAAAAAAAAGAGTGCTTGTTCTAAAACTCTTCGCCTGTGTTTAATTGCAGTAATTTTTTACAGTTCTGCAGCTATAACGTCTTTGTATGGGCAAGATACTTCCGACTCTACATTTGAGTTCGGAACTATTTCATTTCCAAAAAAAGCAAGCTCATTATTAGATTACGACTACGATTCTGAAAAAGATTTGTATGTCTACAAAAAGAATAACGGGGAATATCCTATGGATGTTCCTTTGGTATTAACACCGAAAGAGTATTATCGTTTGTTTTTAAAAGAACAAATGAACACCTACTTCAAAGATAAGGTGACAACAATTACTCAGAAAAAAGGGAGTACAAAAGAAAACTCTCAAAAGGATTTACTTCCCGAGATGTATATTAATTCTAAGTTTTTCTCTTCAGTTTTTGGAGGAAATCAAATCGATGTAATTCCACAGGGGTCAATAGGGATTGATTTAGGCGTTCGTTATCAAAAAACAGATAATCCATCTTTTTCTCCCAGGAATAGAAGAAATTTTGGTTTTGATTTTGATCAGCGAATAAGTTTAAGCCTTTTAGGTAAAATAGGGGAGAGACTTCAGATAACTGCAAACTACGACACCGAATCTACTTTTGATTTCCAAAACCTAGTAAAATTGGAGTTTAATCCACCAAAAGTTAACGATTTATCAGATTATCTCCCTACTTCGGTTAGCGACAAAAAAAATGCTTTAGAAGAGAAGGGGAACAAGGTAATTGATAAAGTTGCTGGAATTGCTGGAAAAGTAAATGATAAAATAACAGCACTTGAAGATCGGGTTTCATCGCTTCAGAATAAAGCAGGAGAATACCAAAATAAAATCAACGATTTTTTAAATAAACCTGCTTCAGAAGATGCTATTCTTCAGAACATTGATATTGGGAATGTTAATATGCCTTTAAACAGCACTTTAATTTCCGGAGCTCAAAGTCTTATGGGAGTAAAGGCAGAGGTTAAATTTGGCCGAACAAATATAACCGGGGTCTTAGCCGAACAACGCTCTCAGTCCCAATCTGTAATTGCACAGGGTGGAGGTACAATTCAAGAATTTTCAATTTTTGCTTTAGATTATGAAGCAGATCGACACTTTTTCTTAGCACACTACTTTAGAGATAACTATGACGATTTTTTAAAAAACTACCCTTATATAAATTCACCGGTTCAAATAACACGTGTTGAGGTTTGGGTAACGAACCGGCAATCTCAAACGAATAATATTAGAAATATAATTGCTCTTCAAGATATTGGAGAATCAGACTCAAATAATACGCGTCTTGATGAATTAAATCCTTCTTTTTTTAATCAGCCAACCCCACGTGGGATTCCATCAAATGATGCGAATAAATTAAATCCAAACACAAACTCTGGAAGTTCTTTTATAAATGAGCCAATTCGAGATGTAGCTTCAGTTCCAAATGGTTTTGGACCTCTAAACGGAAAAGTAAAAGAAGGTTTTGATTATGCTGTTTTAGAAAGTGCTAGAAAGTTATTGCCAACAGAATATACATTAAACACCCAGCTGGGTTATCTCTCTCTTAATCAGAGATTAAGTAATGATGAGATTTTGGGAGTTGCATTTCAGTTTACTTTTCAGGGAGAAGTGTATCAAGTAGGAGAATTTGCAAATGGAGGGATTGAGGGTACTTCAATTACAGAAAACATGAATCAAAATCAACCCCCACTGGTTGAGACAAATAATTTGGTTGTAAAGTTACTAAAGAGTAGTATAACGGATGTTCGTCAGCCTGTTTGGGATTTGATGATGAAAAACATATATAATACAGGCGCATTTCAATTAGAACAAGAAGATTTCAGATTGAATATTCTTTACTCAGACCCTTCTCCCATAAATTACATGACACCGGTAGATGAAACAATATGGTCTGAAGCTTTAGAGAATCAAATTCTATTAAGAACATTAAGTTTAGATCGATTGAATTTATACAACGATCCTGAGCCAGAAGGAGATGGGTTCTTTGATTTTGTTCCCGGAATAACGGTCGATCCTCAATATGGGAGAATTATTTTTCCAACGGTAGAACCTTTTGGAGAAAATTTATTTAAACTTTTAGATAATCCAGATAACTCTATTGAAGAATATACCAGCAAAATTACCTATAACGCCAACCAGAAAAAGTATGTTTTTAGGGATATGTATGCACTCACTCAAGCGGGTGCTTTAGAAACTACTGAACAAAATAAATTTCAGCTTAAAGGGAGATACAAATCTGCAAGCGGCGAAGGAATTGCAATAGGAGCTTTTAATGTACCCAGAGGATCAGTAAAGGTAACTGCAGGAGGGAGAGTTTTAAGAGAAGGAATAGATTATACCGTTAATTATCAAATTGGACGTGTAAAAATAATAGATCCTGGACTTCAAGCATCAAATGTACCAATTCAGATATCGGTAGAAAATAATTCGTTTTTCGGTCAACAAAACAAGCGTTTTTCTGGAGTTGATGTAATTCATCAATTCAATAATAATTTTGTTTTAGGAGGAACCTTAATTAATTTAAGTGAAAACCCTTTAACTCAAAAAGCAAATTATGGAACAGAACCCGTTAATAATACAATGATGGGTATTAATACTAATTTTTCTACTGAACTTCCATTTCTAACCAGACTTGTAAATAAGTTACCTAACATAGAAACAGATGTTCCATCTCGAATTTCATTTCGAGGGGAGGTTGCCAGGTTTATAGCAGGTAAACCAAGAAATACACAGTTAGAAGGACAAACAAATGTTTATTTAGATGATTTTGAAGGAGCTCAAACCAACATAGATGTTAAAGGATTTTTGGCTTGGAATCTTTCAAGTGTACCCTCAGAAGGATTTCGAGGCTCTGATGCTAATATAGACGATTTAACAGGAGGATATAATCGCGCAAAGTTAGCTTGGTATAGTGTTGATCCGATTTTTTACACCTCACAATCAAGACCATCAGGGATTAGTAACGATGATATTTCGCTCAATACCACTAGAAGGATTTTTATTAACGAAATATTTCCAGAACAAGATTTGGTTCAAGGACAGTCTACTTTTCAACCTACTTTAGATCTAGCTTATTTTCCAGAAGAGAAAGGACCTTATAACAATCAGGAAGTAGACATTTTTACAAGAAATCCCGATCAAAATTGGGCTGGGATTACACGACCAATTAATTCTACAAATTTTGAGCAATCGAATGTTGAGTTTATTGAATTTTGGCTTTTAGATACTTTTACAGAATTAGAAACACAGAATCAAGACTTAGGTTCTTTAATATTCCATCTAGGGAATATATCTGAAGATGTTCTTAAAGATGGAAGAAAACAATATGAAAATGGTTTACCTGGGACAGAAGGAGCATCTATTCAGGAAAGTAATTGGGGGAAAACGCCTGCAGCACAGTCCCTTCTTTATGCATTCAACACGATAGAAGAAGATCGTTTGTTACAAGATGTTGGAATTGATGGGCTAAATGATGAAGAAGAACGATTGGTTTATTCAAATGGACCAATTAACGATCCAGCTGGAGATAATTATGAATATTTTGTTCAAGCTACTGGAGGAATTGTAAATCGTTACAAGAATTACAACGGAACAGACGGTAACTCACCTATTGCTTTTTCTGACACTAACAGAGGGAGTACTGCAGAGCCAGATACTGAAGATATAAATCGAGATCAAACGATGAATACTATTGATAGTTACTTTGAATATAGAGTTCCCATCTCCAAGAACATGACCGTAGGAAACCATCCTTTTGTAACTGATGTTAGAGAAAATGTAACAGTAGATCTTCCAAATGGTCAACAACTAATTTCAAGATGGATTCAATTTAAAGTTCCCATTGATAAAAGATATTATCAGGGTACAAGTTTCAATACTTATTTTGATAACATAAATGGAATCGAGGATCTAAGGTCTATACGATTCATGAGAATGGTGTTGAGTGATTTTGAAACTCCTGTAGTTTTTAGGTTTGGTACTCTTGATTTAGTTCGTGGAGACTGGAGAAGGTATAACCAATCGCTTAACGAAGATCTTTTATTTAACGCAAATACAAATGTCGATATAAGTACGGTTAACATTCTGGAAAATGAAAATAGGGTTCCAATTAATTATGTTCTACCTCCTGAAATTCAACGCGAGCAGATTAATAATAATAACACCATAGTTCGTCAAAACGAGCAATCATTATCCTTCAGAGTTTGCGATTTACAACCCATGGATTCTAGAGGAATTTATAAGAGTGTGGAAATTGATTTACGACAATATAAAGAACTCAAAATGTTTATTCATGCTGAGTCAGTTCAGGGTCAAACTCCTTTACCTGGCGAGGGTTCTGAAGAGGCGTATGACGAAAGACTAGTTGCATTCATAAGAATTGGAACGGATTATAAAGATAATTATTACCAAATAGAAGTTCCCTTGAAACCCTCTTCTTTCATGGAAGGTGTTTCGAATAAATTAAGTGCTGAAGAGGTGTGGCAACCCAATTTTAACTCCATAAATGTTCCAATTAAGTTCTTGTCAAAACTAAAGGCAGCCAGTATTGGAAAAATATCAAACGGAGCAATTTATTACGATGAGGACTTGAATATAATAGATGAATTTACACCAATAAGTACCTTGCCTGGATCAAAGAGATATAAGTTTTCTGTTCAAGGTAATCCTTCTTTAGGATCTATAAAAACAATGATGATTGGGGTAAAAAACCCATCTCAAACGATTGGAGATAATTTGTGTGGAGAAGTTTGGTTTAATGAATTACGTATTGCAGGAATTGACAGTCAAGGAGGTTGGGCAGCGATTGGCTCCCTAGACGCTAATATAGCTGATTTTGCCACAATAAGTGCTTCTGGAAGATTGTCTACTATTGGTTTTGGTTCAATAGAACAGTCTCCAAACCAGAGGAGCAGAGAAGACCTTTCTCAATACGATTTTGTAACTAATGTTAATGTAGGTCAATTATTACCAAAAAAATGGGGAGTTCAAATTCCATTGAATTATAATGTTGGAGCTGAACAAATAACTCCAGAATATGATCCTTTTTATCAAGATATTCTTTTGAAAGATCGTTTAGAAACTGCCACTTCAAAAGCTCAAAGAGATACGATTAGAAATCAAGCTATTGATTACACTGAGCGAAAAAGCATCAGTTTAATAGGAGTTCGAAAAAACAGTAGTTCAGAAAAGTCTCGTTTTTATAATATTGAGAATTTTGATTTCTCTTATGCTTATAACGAATTTTCTCACCGTGATTATGAGATTCAAAATCAATCCAATAAAACAGTTGCGCTTTCTGCAAATTATAATCACGGATTTAGTCCATTTGAAATCAACCCTTTTAAAAAAATAAAAGTATTAAACAGGAAAAAATATTGGCAATGGCTTCGAGAAGTAAACTTTAATTTACTCCCAAACAATATTGCTGTTAGTACCAATATTAACCGCTTGTTTAACAGTCAGCGATTTAGAGAAGTTTATTCTCAAGGAGTTGATTCCTCTCAACAGCTCGCTCTCCCGGACTTACAACAAAGAAATTTCTTGTTTGATTGGACCTATAGTGTAAATCACAATTTATCAAGGTCACTTAAGATGAATTTTACAGCCTCTAGTAATAATATTGTCCGAAATTATTATCAAGATAATGAAGAGGGTGGTGCTTCTTTAGTTGATAAAAGAAAAGGGATTTGGGATGGATTATGGGATACTGGAGATCCAAACAGACACTTTCAGTCGCTTACGTTAAACTATAAAATACCGTTTAAATTCATACCTATTTTAAGTTTTATTGATGCTAATTATAGCTATTCTGGAGATTTTAGTTGGCAGCGAGGTTCTAATGTTCTTGCAGATGTTGAAGATTTAAATGGAAATTTTTTAGGAATCGTTAATACAGTTCAAAATGCGAATACACAGACCTTAAATGGTTCTATTTCAATGTCTAGAATATATCAACTGTTCGGTCTGCAAAATAGGGAACAGAAACTAAGAAGAATTTTACCTAACTCAAATAATAAGGGTGTGCCAGAAGAAGTTAAAAAACTTCCGAAGAAAAAGAAAAAAACTTTAAAATCAATTGCAGATGTATTATCTACATTAAAGCGGGTACAGTTTACTTATACGGAAAACAACGGAAAAGTTCTTCCAGGCTATTTACCTACTTTAGGATTTGGCGGGACATTACAACCCACGCCAGGTTTTACCATTGGAAGTCAAGCAGATGTTCGATACGAAGCGGCAAGAAATGGCTGGTTAACAGATTTTCCTGATTTTAATCAGCAATTCACGCAAGTACACAATAACCTGTTAAAGGTTTCTGGGCAATTAGATTTTGGAAAAGGATTATTAATTGATTTTTCTGCTGAACGTAATTACTCAGAAAATTTATCTGAGAACTTTTCGGTAATCGAGGGAGAATACATTCCATTGAATCCTAATAGTTACGGTAATTTCGGAATTTCTACTTTACTAATAAAAACAGCATTCAATTCACCCTCAGGATCTTATAATCCTAATTTTGAAAAATTTAGAGAACATAGGATTGTAATCGCACAAAGGCTAGCTTCGAAAGAAGGTATTCCATCAACAGAAGTTGATGAAGAAGGATTTCCTAGAGGTTATGGAAAGTCAAATCAATCAGTAGTTATTCCCGCATTTTTAGCTGCGTATTCTGGTTCTTCAGCTGAAAATATTTCTTTAAATCCATTAAAGAAAACTCCGCTGCCTAATTGGAATTTAAAATACACAGGGTTGATGGATATAAAATCTCTGAAAAAAATATTCAATCGTTTTTCATTAACACATGCTTATAGGTCGAGTTATACTATTAATAATTTCCAAACAAATTTAGATTACAACCCTTCAATTCCAAATCAATTAGACGAAGGAGGAAATTTTGTTCCTTCAACTTTATATTCTAATTTAAATCTTGTAGAACAATTTAATCCCCTTTTGAGAGTCGATCTTGAACTAAAAAATTCATTTAAATTCTTAGCGGAATTAAAAACAGACCGAGCTCTTTCGTTAAGTCTAGACAATAATTTACTTACAGAATCTAGAGGTCAAGAGTATATAATTGGAATGGGTTATCGGGTTAAAGATTTAAGGTTTAGAACACGAATTGCAGGAAAAAGAACTACATTAAAAGGTGATTTAAATATTAAAGCAGACCTCTCATATCGTAACAACATCACAGTACTTAGAAATTTAGAGATCAACAACAATCAAGTTACTGCTGGACAAACCCTTTGGTCAATTAAATTAACCGCAGATTATTCTCTTTCAAGTAATCTTACAAGTCAATTCTTTTACGATCATAACTTTTCAAAGTTTGCAATTTCATCAGCTTTTCCACAAACATCAATTCGATCGGGTGTAAGCATTCGATATAATTTTGGGAATTGATAAATAGAATCAGTTATATTTGTTTTTTAAAACCAATATAAAATGAATACACCTGCCAATTTACACTATACAAAAGACCATGAATGGATTTCGATTGAAGACGGAATTGCAACTGTTGGAATAACTGATTTTGCTCAGGGCGAATTAGGAGATATTGTATATGTTGAGGTCGAGACTCTGGATGAGAAACTTGAAATCTCTGAAGTTTTTGGAACAGTAGAAGCAGTAAAAACCGTTTCAGACCTTTTTATGCCCTTATCTGGTTCAATAATTGAATTCAACGAGTCTTTAGAAGATGAGCCAGAGTTAGTGAATGAAGATCCTTATGGTAAGGGTTGGATGATTAAAATTAAATTAGATGATGCTGCGCAAGTAAATGAACTTCTCGATTCATCAGCTTATAATGAATTGATTGGTGCCTAAATTTACTCTCTCCTTTTTTTCTGGAATATGTGGCATATCAATTGTACTACTGTCTACTATGCCCATAAAAATACCTCTAAAAGAGCCTTTGTTTTTTGAAGTCGATAAGCTGGGTCATAGTTTTGCTTATTTTTGTTTTTCAATGAGTTTGTTTTTGGCTCTTATTGTGGATTGGAAACTTAAGTCGCCAAAAAAGTGGACTATTCTTGTTTCTTTTGGCCTGGGTTTATTGTTAGAATTTACACAAGGAGCGTTGTTGCCTTATCGTAGTTTTGAATTATATGATATACTAGCCAACACAATTGGTATTGTATTATTTATTTTTTTGTCAAAAACCATTAAAAAATTATTGTCAAATGCTGTATTTTTATAAATTAGCCATATAAATTAAGTTTTATGCAACTGAAAAAAAATCCAAAAGCTGACCTGACTAAAAATAGCAGCCTTTATTTTGCTATAGGTCTTGCAGTAGTTCTTCTGTTTTCATGGGGAGCTCTCGAAAAGAAAACTTATGAAAAGTCAGACTTTGAACTTCAATCTTTAAATATCGATGACGAAGACGAAGAGGAAGTACCTATTACTGAGCAAATAAAAACCCCACCACCCCCACCACCACCACCACCGGCGCCTGAGGTAATCGAAATTGTTGAAGATGAAGAAGAAGTTGAAGAAACTGTAATCGAATCTACAGAAACAGATCAAGAAGATATCGTTGAGATTGAAGAGGTTGAGGAAGAAGAATTTGATGACTCTCCAGTACCTTTTGCAGTTATTGAAGATGTGCCATTATACCCTGGTTGTGAGCGTGTAGCTAAGTCACAGCGAAGAAAATGTTTTCAAGATCAAATAAACAAACACATCCGTAAAAATTTCCGTTATCCTGAAATTGCACAAGAAATGGGAATTCAAGGTCGTGTTTATGTGAACTTTATAATTGCAGAAGACGGAAGAATTACAAACGTAAGAATGCGTGGGCCAGATAAAAATTTAGAAAAGGAAGCTGCAAGAATTATTTCAAAGCTTCCAAGAATGACTCCTGGAAAACAAAGAGGTCGTCCAGTACGTGTTCCTTTTAGTATCCCAATTACCTTTAGATTACAATAAAATAGTACATCTATATATTATAAAAGCCCGAAGTATACTTCGGGCTTTTTATTTCCGGCTAATTTAGATTTATGTTTCTATGGTAAATAAGCTATTGTACATTATCTTTGCACTTTAATATGAACGTAGAGAAAATTCAAATAGAAACTACTAACCAATCTTCCTTTTCAATTTTTTTGGACGACTTTAAACAGTTGACCAAGGTGAGGTTGGCTGTAAGTGTTGTTTTCTCTTCGATTACAGGATATTTATTGGCAGCAGAAATTCCAGTTTTAATAGATATAATTTTATTATCCTTTGGAGGGTATTTTATGGTTGGAGCATCAAATGCATTCAATCAAATAATAGAGAAAGACCTCGATCTTTTAATGACAAGAACTCAAAATCGCCCCTTACCTTCTGGTAGAATGAGTGTACAATCCGCTTTAATTATTGCAATCATATTAACTGTTCTTGGTTTATTGGTATTGTATACAATCAATACTAGGACTGCATTCTTTGGAGGTATTTCAATTTTCTTGTATGTATGTATATATACTCCACTTAAAACAAAAACACCATTGGCAGTTTTTGTAGGTGCTTTTCCAGGTGCGATTCCTTTCATGCTCGGCTGGGTAGCTTACACAGATCAGTTTGGTGTTGAATCCGGAGTTTTATTTATGATTCAATTTTTTTGGCAGTTCCCCCATTTTTGGGCAATTGGTTGGATGCTGGATGACGACTACAAGAAAGCAGGCTTCAAAATGCTTCCTTCAGGTAATCCAGATAATGCAACCGCATTTCAAATAGTGTTTTATACCCTATGGATGCTTGTTATATCCTTATTACCAGCTACAGCTTATACAGGGACTTTTAATTTAAGTATGGTTGCAACAATAATTGTTGGTTGCATCGGATTTGTAATGCTATACTTTGCTATTCAATTGATGATTCAAAAAACAAAAGAATCAGCAAAAAAATTAATGTTTACAAGTGTAGGGTACATAACACTTCTACAAATTATATATGTAATAGATAAAATGATTTTGTAAATGGAAAAGACGATGCAAGAAAAGAACGCAAGAGCAAATAAAATGATGCTTTGGTTTGCAATGATAAGTATGACAATGACTTTTGCAGGTTTAACTAGTGCTTATGTAGTAAGTAGTTCTCGAGCAGATTGGTTATCTTCTTTTGAACTCCCGAACCAATTTTTATATAGTACACTCTTAATATTAACCAGCAGCATTACTTTTTTTCTTGGAAAAAAAGCACTTGAAAAAGGTAAATTGGCACTTCAGAAAATATTTCTTTGGGCTACTTTGGCGCTTACGATTTTGTTTATTTATTTCCAGTTTACTGGATTTTCAGAAATTATATCGCAAGGTTACTACTTTACTGGAGCAGCTAGTTCGATTAATACCTCATTTATCTATGTATTGGTTTTACTCCATTTAGCCCACGTTTTTGGAGGTTTAATCGTACTATCAATTGTAATAATTCAAACATATAGAAATGCATACTCACCCGACCAAAAGTTAGGTTATGAGTTGGCGGAATTGTTTTGGCATTTTCTTGATTTTTTATGGATTTATTTATACGTTTTCGTAACGGTCTATAGTTAAAAAAAATACTATTTTTGTAAAATTAAAATTTGAAACTTTTTTATGGAAGTTAATGTAAGCAACACAACAGAAGAAACGAATGTATGGGGTGGAGGAAATAAACCTTTAAATTCAAGCTATGGAAAAATGATGATGTGGTTTTTCATCGTTTCTGATGCACTAACATTTACAGGCTTTTTAGTGGCCTATGGTTTTTCCAGATTTAAAAATATTGATTCTTGGCCTATTGCCGACGAAGTGTTTACTCACTTCCCTTTTTTACATGGAATAGATGCTCCGATGTATTATGTAGCCTTGATGACTTTCGTCCTGATTTTCTCATCAGTTACTATGGTTTTAGCAGTAGATGCTGGACACCACATGAACAAAGCTAAAGTTACTTTTTATATGCTTCTTACTATCATTGGTGGAGCTATATTTGTTGGGTCCCAAGCTTGGGAATGGAAAAACTTTATCAAAGGAGAGTATGGAGCTCTTGAAACAAAAGGAGGTCAAATTCTTCAGTTTGTGGATTCAGAAACTGGAAAACGAGTTGCTTTAGCTGATTTTGCAGTTGAGATCGATTCGCAAAGAGAAACACACCAAGAAAGTAATGGTATTTGGTTTGTGGGTGAAACTACATTACCAAGTTATAGTTTAGAAGAAGTAACAACTGGGTTCAAGTCTCACGCAAATCTTACTATCAAAAGTGAAAAAATAGATGAGTCTGGTCATAAGATTATACTTTCAAGAGAGGAATCCTTGTTACAATTAGAAGGAGCTATCAATGTCGTTGAAGGGGCAAACTTGATTCACAACGAATACGGAAATAGATTGTTCGCCGACTTCTTTTTCTTCATTACCGGATTCCACGGATTCCACGTACTGTCTGGTGTTGTAATTAATATTATTATTTTCTTCAACGTAATAATGGGAACTTACGAGAAGCGAGGGAACTATGAAATGGTTGAGAAAGTAGGACTATACTGGCACTTTGTAGATTTAGTTTGGGTATTTGTATTTACATTCTTCTACCTAGTTTAATTAATAAAAAATATATACCATGGCACACGATACAGAAAATTTAGCCATTTTTAGAGGATTATTAAAATTCAAATCAAACGTTCAGAAAATCTGGGGTGTTTTGATCTTTTTATCTATCGTAACAACAATAGAAGTTGTCCTCGGAATTGTAAAACCCCAAAGTCTAATGGGGATGTTTTTAGGGATGAAACTTCTTAACTGGATTTTCATCATCTTAACAATTGTAAAAGCATATTATATTGCTTGGGACTTTATGCACATCCGAGACGAAAAATCTGGATTTAAAGGATCTATTGTACTTCCTCTAGTGATCTTGATACCTTACTTAAGCTGGATTCTTTTAGTAGAAGCAGATTATATCTTTGAGGTTATGCGTACCGGTTTTGTGAGCTGGAACTTCTAAAATATTAAATGAGAAATAACGCTTATAAAAAGTATTTAGTACTCGGGATCTTATTTGTATTCCCAATCGTTATTTATTTATTTTTTGCTTCCGGAATTAATAATTTCGCAAAGCTTCCTGTGCTTACTAAAGATATCCCTGAGATAGAAAGATGGACATCTCTTTCTGGCACCCCCGTTAAGTTTAACAATAAAATAACCATTCTTGGTTTTTGGGGAAATGATTTAGAGGAAAAAAAAGGAGACGCTTTCAATTTAAATCAGAAAATTTACAAACGCTTTTATCAATTTAAAGATTTCCAGTTTGTGATAGCTGTTCAAGACAGTCTTCAAGATGAAATCAAAGAAATTATTTCTGAAATTGAAATTGGGGTTGGAACAGATATGGTTAAATGGAATTTCATATTTGGCACACCTAATGAAATCGAAGACCTTTTTGATAGTTTAAAGAGCGACGTGATTTTATCTGACAAACAAAGTACATCTACCGTTTTTATATTAGACAGAGAGTCTAAATTACGTGGAAGAGACGACGATGAGGATGTTGGAACTCTTTACGGGTATAATGCATCTTCTGTTGCTTCTTTAAATAATAAGATGACAGATGATGTAAAGGTTATTCTAGCGGAATATCGTTTAGCTCTAAAAAAGAACAATTCTAATCGTCAAAAGTAGAAAACTTCTTTTAGTAGGTTTTTAAGCATTAAATTAACCATGTGAACATATGAAGAAATCTTCTTACATTGGACTAATAATCATCATCATAATTTTTGCGGTTATTGTTGTTCCCAAAATAATTGGTCGGTTTTCTAATAATTTAATTGTGGAAAGTAGCAGGTCTGTTAAGCCCGGTTTTAAAGCGCTAGATTATATTAAGATTAATGGTGAGGCAAAAAAAGTTCCTGATTTTTTATTTCAAAATCAAGACAGTCTGTATATATCAAATGAAGATTATTTAGGAAAGGTTTATGTAGTAGAATTCTTTTTTACCAGCTGCCCTTCAATCTGTCCTATAATGAATAGGAATATGAAAATATTAAATGACCAGTTTGAATCTAACAATGATTTTGGTATTGCTTCTTTTACAATAGATCCGGATCATGATACTCCCTCGGTACTAAAAAAGTATGCAGAAGGGTATGTTGGAAACTCAACTCATTGGAATTTTTTAACTGGACCTAAAACATCAGTTTATGAATTAGCAAATACAGGGTTTAATATTTTTGCTGAAATAAACCCAGCAGTTGCAGGAGGTTTTGAGCACCAAGGATATTTTGCTCTAATAGATAAGAAAGGTTTTATAAGATCTCGTCAGGATGATTATGGAAACCCAATTGTTTATTATCTTGGTATAGATCAAGATGGTGTTGATGAGCAAGGAGTAGACATGCTTCTAACAGACATTAAACTATTACTTAACGAATACTAATTTATTATGAATACCAGTAAATCCTCTTTGAAGTACAAGAATTTAATAATTTTGGTTTCAATTGCAATTCCAGTGGTGGTTGCAATTTTATTTAGAATTAGATTAGAAACAAGTCAGTCATTTTCATTCCTCCCACCGATTTACGCCGCAATAAATGGGTATACTGCTATTGTTTTATTACTTGCCTTATGGGCAATAAAAAAAAGAAAAATAAATTTACATGAACAATTAATGAAAACTGCTATTGGTCTTTCGTTAGCTTTTCTATTAATGTATATTGTATATCATTTAACATCAGATCCTACACCTTTTGGTGGTGAAGGATGGGTTAAAACAGTTTATTTTATAATTCTTATTTCACATATTTTACTTTCAATTGCTTTAATACCTTTGGTTTTAATTTCATTTGTAAGAGCTATATCACAACAATTCACACAGCATAGAAAAATTGCTAGAATTACATTTCCAATATGGCTTTATGTAACGATTACGGGAGTAATTGTTTATTTCATGATATCCCCTTATTATAATTAATGAAAAAGTTACTTCCTTATTTTATTCTTTTATTTCTAATGGGTTCTTTTGATTTAGAAGCTCAATGCTCTATGTGTAGAGCCGTCCTGGAATCGGAAGAGGGGCAACAGACTGCAAAAGGAATCAACAATGGGATTGTTTATTTAATGGCCATACCATATATTTTGGTCGCTGCTGTTGGTTACTCAGTTTTTAAGATTTTAAAAAAATAATTTCAAAATGTAACTTTTTGATCTTTCTTGCGTCTTATATTTAACTTAGAGTAAAAAGATATTTATACGTTATTCATGATACAAATAAAAAGTCTTCATAAATCCTACAAAATGGGTAATTCATCGCTTCATGTCCTTAAAGGGATTGACTTCGAAGTAGAACAAGGTGAATTAGTTGCAATAATGGGTTCTTCAGGATCAGGTAAATCAACCTTACTAAATATTCTAGGAATGCTAGATGTACTTGACGAAGGTTCCTATACCCTTGACAATGTATTGATTAAAGATTTAGATGAAACCAAAGCAGCAAAATACCGAAATAAGTTTCTAGGTTTTGTATTCCAATCATTTAACTTAATTAATTATAAAACAGCAATCGAAAACGTATCTCTGCCTTTATATTATCAAGGAGTATCGAGAAAAGAACGTCAAGAACAAGCTCTTAAATATTTAACAATGGTAGGTTTAGCCGATTGGGCAACCCACCTTCCAAGTGAATTGTCAGGAGGTCAAAAACAAAGAGTTGCTATCGCCCGTGCAATGGCATCTAAACCTAAAGTCCTTTTAGCAGATGAGCCTACTGGAGCTCTTGACACCAAAACTTCTTATGAAGTAATGGATTTAATTCAGAAAATTAATCAAGAAGGAAATACAATTCTAGTTGTTACACACGAGGAAGATATAGCTGAAATGTGCAAAAGAGTTGTAAAGCTAAAGGACGGTGTTATTATAGAAGATAAAAAGGTTAAACAAGTTTTAGCAGCAGATTATGTTCAGTAGAGACCGTTGGTTAGAAATATTTGAAACCATTCGAAAGAATAAATTAAGGACATTCCTTTCAGGGTTTACAGTTGCCTTAGGGATTTTTATTTTTATAATTCTTTTTGGTTTTGGTAATGGACTTAAAAATCAGTTCCAAGAATTTTTCTTAGATGATGCTACCAATACAATTTCACTATTTGCAGGGAAAACATCTAAGCCTTACAAAGGATTTAAATCCAATCGAAGAATTGAATTTGACAATTCAGACCTAGCTGATATTAAAGAAAACTTCCCTTTTTTTTTAGAATATATTACACCTAGAATATCAAGAGGAGCTACAGTAAAGTACAAAAACGAATTTGATAATTATACGACCCGCGGGGTTGGTCCAGCACATCAATTTGCTGAGAAAACCATCATCATGAAAGGCCGTTACGTTAACGAAGATGATGTAAAAAACAAAACAAAATATGCTGTTATAGGTCGTTTGGTTGCTCAAGATTTATTTGGTCAAGAAGATGCAACAGGTAAATTTATTGATGTCGGAAATAGTGTTTTTAAAGTTATAGGAGTTTTTCAAGACGATGGTGGAGATCGAGAAGAACGATATATTTATATACCTTACACAACAAGACAATTGCTTGAAAAAAGTAATGATAAAGTAGATGAAATAGTTCTAGCTTTTAAACCGCAAATAGGCCATTCAGGGTCTTTGGTATTTGAACGAAAATTGAGAGAATTTTTAAAGAAGAAAAAGTCTATTGCACCCAGTGATCCAAATGGGATTTTCTTTAGAAACAGAGCAGATGCACTAAAGCAAAATCAACAATTCGCCAATGTTCTTCAGCTAATTGTAACTTTTGTTGGTTTAGGGACTTTAATAGCAGGAATCATCGGAATTTCAAATATTATGGTTTTTGTTGTTAAAGAAAGAACTAAAGAGTTGGGAATAAGAAAAGCATTAGGTGCAACTCCAAAATCAGTCATTCAAATGATCTTACATGAGTCTATATTCATTACAACAATCTCAGGATATGTTGGATTATTCATAGGAATATTTGTGTTAAAATCAATTGGAGTTTCATTACAAGATTATTTTATCAAGGATCCTTACATAGATACATCAACAGCTTTATTTGCTACTGTAATACTTATTTTATTTGGAGGAATTGCAGGATATATTCCAGCGAAACGCGCTGCGAGAATTAAACCCATAGTTGCCCTAAGAGATGAATAGTTTAAAAATAATATTTGATCGAGATACTTGGCAAGAGATTTTTGGCTCTATCAGGAAAAATAAAGTCCGTACCATCATAACAGTGGTTGGTGTATTGTGGGGTATATTTATTTATATAGCTCTTTCTGGTGCTGCAAAAGGTTTGGACAACGGTTTTGAACGTGAGTTTGAAAATGTTGCGATGAACTCTATGTTTGTCTGGGCGCAAAGTACAAGTATTCCTTATGAAGGTTTCAAGACGGGTAGAAGGCCGCGACTTAAAATCCAAGATGTTCAAAAAATCAAAAACAATATTCCAGCAATTCAATTCGTAGCACCTAGAAATGCAAAAGGTATTTTTGATGGTTCTGGTGGTTCTCAAATAGTTCGTGGCTCAAAATCTGGGAACTACACGATTTATGGTGACTTTCCGGAGTACACCAAAATAGCAACTAAGAAAATTTTTGACGGTGGTCGTTTCATTAATCAATCGGATATAGACAAACAAAGAAAGGTTTGTGTAATTGGAGAACGTACACAAAAAGAATTATTCGAAAAAGATGAGAATCCAATCGGTGGATACATTCGAATCGATGATATCTATTTTCAAGTTATTGGGGTGCATAAATACATTGAAGGTGGAGGTTTTGAAAGTGACGGTGATGTTTTTATTCCTTTTTCTACTTATAAAAAACTTTATAATACAGGAGATAATGTAGATTGGCTAACTATTGCAGCATATGATGACGCAGATGTTGTTGCGGTTGAAGAACAAGTAAAACAAACCTTAAAAAGAATCCATAGAGTATCTCCTGAGGATGAACGTGCTTTCGGATCGTTTAATTTAGGTGAAATTTTCGGTAGAATTATGGGGTTCTCTAAGGGGATGACTTTTCTATCTCTTATTGTTGGAATTGCTACGATAATAGCAGGTGTAATTGGTATTGGGAACATCCTTTTAATTTCAGTTAAAGAACGAACCAAAGAGTTAGGGATTCGCCGAGCTTTAGGAGCAACACCAGGAGAAGTACGCGCTCAGATTATTTTAGAGTCTGTTTTTTTAACTTTTATTGCTGGTGTTTTAGGTATAGTACTTGGAGCATTTGTTCTTTCAGGGATAAACTCTGCAACGGTCGACCTAACAGATTTCCCGTACACTAACCCAACAGTTCCGATTTCTTTTGTTCTGGGTGCCCTAGTAATTATGGTAACCCTTGGAACTTTAATCGGATTGATCCCTGCACAACGAGCAGTAAGCATAAAACCTATAGACGCACTTAGAGAAGAATAACATAAACTTGATAATAAATAAAAAACAAACCATGAAAAAAGTATTTAAATATATAATCATAGCTGCCATTTTATTTGGAGTTCTTTACGCAGCAACTTATTTCATTAAATCAAATAGTAAACCTTCAATTCAATTTGACACTCAAACTGCTTTGATTACTTCAATAGAAATGAAATCTGTTGCCACAGGAAAAGTTATCCCAGAAGATGAAGTAGAGATTAAGCCGCAAATTTCTGGTATTATCGAAACATTGTATGTAGAAGAAGGAGATAACGTAAAAACAGGAGATCTACTTGCAAAAGTAAAAGTAGTTCCTAATGAACAGTCTTTGAATAGTGCAAAAGGGAGATTAGCAAACACTAAAATTTTAATGGAGAATGCTAAAATCGAGTACAACAGAAATAAAAGTCTATTTGAGAAAGAAATTATTTCTTTACAAGAATTTCAAAATGCTAAATTAAATTATAGTAGAGCAAAACAAGATGTTGCAAATGCTGATAGTGATCTTCAAATAATTAAATTAGGATCCGCTGGAGGTTCTGCTACTGCAAACACAAATATTCGTGCAACTGTTCCAGGGACAGTTCTTGAAATGCCAATTAAAGAAGGAGATCAAGTTGTAGAGAGTAATACGTTTAATAATGGAACTACTATTGCAGTAATTGCAGACCTTAGTAAAATGATTTTCGAAGGGAAAGTTGATGAATCTGAAGTTGGAAAATTACAGATAGGGATGCCATTGACTGTAAATTTGGGAGCAATTCAGAATAAAGAATTTGAAGCTAAATTAAAATTTATAGCGCCTAAAGGGAATGAAGAGCAAGGTGCAGTTCAATTCAAAATTGAAGGAGATGTTTATTTAGACAAAGACTTTTTTGTTCGTGCGGGATACAGTGCAAATGCCTCTTTAGTTTTAGAGCGTAAAGACAGTATTTTAGCAATTCCAGAAGCTTTATTACAATTTGATAAAAAGACTGAAAAGCCATACGTTCAGATTCAAATTGAAGATCAAAAATTTGAAAGAAGAGATTTAGAAACTGGAATTTCTGATGGAATAAACATTGAAATTCTTTCAGGTCTTACTATGGAAGATAAGATTAAGGTATGGAACAAAACAGAGGAGAATAAAAAGGAAGACGAGGAAGCTTCTGAAAATAATTAATCGTAATTCCTATTTCATTATGAGATATACAATATTAAAATACACTTCTGTAGCAGCAATTTTTTGTACCTCTTTTTATGCTAAAGGACAAACACTTACACTTCAAGATTGTGTTGAATTAGCTCTTGAAAAGAACATTACCATTAAACAATCTGAGTTAGATATTGCCAATGCAGAGCTTGATAAAAGTAGTGCCTTTGGAAATTTTCTTCCAAACATTAATGCTCAAACAAGTCATTCTTGGAATATTGGTTTAAATCAAAACATCACTACGGGTCTTTTAGAGAACTTAACGACCCAATTTACTTCAATGGGTGTGAATATGGGAGTAGATCTATATAACGGTTTACAAAATGTAAAGCGGTTACACAGAGCAAATCTATCTCTTTTAGCACAGCAATACAATTTAGCAAACATAGTAGATAACACAAGTTTACTTGTTGCTAACTCGTATTTGCAAGTTATGTTTAATAGAGAGTTTTTAGAAGTTCAAAAAAGTCAATTAGAAGTTTCTTTAAAACAATTAAATCGAACCAAAGCCTTAATTAAAGCAGGTGTTTTAACAGTTAGAGATGTGTTTGAATTAGAAGCAACAATTGCTTCTCAAGAACAAGCTGTAGTTCAAGCTGAAAATAATTTACGTTTAACTAAAATTAATTTGGCTCAATTATTACTCATTACAGATTATGAAAATTTTGAAATTGCTGTTGAAAAATTCGATGCTCCCTTACCTGAAATTTTAGATAAAGATCCTAAAGCAATATTTGAAGAGGCATTAACCAACCGAAATGATATCAAACTTTCGGTTACTAATCTAGAGATTTCTAAGACTGATATTGAAATCGCTAAGACATCGCTTCAACCGTCTTTATCTGCTTTTTATAGTTATAGTACAAGAATATCATATTCAGACCGATTAACAGGAACGGGTGTTTTTAATCAGTTTCCTATTGGAACAGTAGCTTCAACGGGTCAAGAAGTAGTTAGACAACTAGAAGAAACACGAGTAATTGGCCCAAATTCGTTTGCGGATCAGTTTAAAATGAATGATGGTCATAACTTTGGAGTTGCTTTAAACATCCCAATTTTAAATGGTTTTGCTGCAAGAAATAGCGTCAAAAGGAGTAAGGTGAACTTAATGCGCTCTGAAAATCAATTTGAACAACAAAAATTAAATTTAGAGAGCACAGTTAATCAAGCATATAACGATGCTAAAGGTGCTTATAAGTTTTATAACGCTGCCCAAAAAACGGTTATAGCTAGAAATGATGCATTTGACGACGCAACAAAAAGATATGATGCTGGGGTAATGAACTCTTTTGAATATACTCAGATCAAGCAACGTTATGAAGCTTCAGTTTCTGACGAGTTGAGAGCTAAATTCGATTATGTTTTTAAACTTAAAGTTTTAGAGTTTTATTTTGGCTTAAAACTTGAAATTTAGAGGTAAGTTCTTCTTAATTTTGTTTCATGTCTTACTTATTACATCTTGAAACAGCTACAACACATTGTTCAGTAGCTTTATCACAAAACGGAAATCTGCTTCATTGTATTGAAAACAACGAAGCAGATTTTCGTCATAGTGACCATTTACATTTATTTATAGAGAAACTTTTAAGCGACACCCATCTAAAAGCGAACCAATTGGATGGTGTTGTGGTTAGTATGGGGCCAGGCTCTTACACGGGGCTTCGAGTAGGCGTTTCTACCGCCAAAGGACTTTGTTTTGCTAATGATATACCACTGATTGCAGTTAACACATTAGAAGTTCTTGCTGAGGCTTACGATCCACTACCAAATGATATCTTAATTCCGATGTTAGATGCAAGAAGAATGGAAGTTTTTGCACTTGTTATGAATTCTAAGAGAGAGGTAATAGAACTAACTCATGCTGAAATACTAACTTCTTCCTCTTTTCAAAAATTCCAAGATCAAGGACGCCTTGTTTTTTTGGGTACCGGTACTGAAAAATCTAAACAAATTCTAACAGGAACAAATAGCTTGTTTTTAGAAAAACTTCAACTACCATCGTCAAAAAATATGGTTAGTTTGGGTACAAAAAAGTTTGAGACCCAACAGTTCGAGGATGTAGCTTATTTTGAACCTTTTTACTTGAAGGATTTTTATACAACTGCAACTAAGAAATAAGTTCTTCCAATTTTTTTTGAACAGCTTCAATAGAATTAAGGGGAAGTTCGCATTGACTCTCTCTACACAAATAAAACACGGTTTTTGAATCTGATGATCTGTTTTTGAATAAGGGTAAACTCGACTTGCTTGCTGCAGACCAGCTACAATTTATAACCGCAATGTTTTGAAGTTTTTCAATATCTTTTTTTGCATTTGGCCCAACAGCTACCACTTCATAACCAGGTTTGTAAATTCGAAACGCAACTGTTAGCCAATATGTATAATTTCTAGGATACTCTGTTATTTCTTCTTTACAAGCACGAATCATTTCTATAGCTTGGTTTTTATAGTCTATAATTCCTAAATAACTTGAAAGTCGAATTAAGTTTTCAGCCATAATAGCATTTGAAGATGGAATAACATTATCGGAAGTTTCTTTTGTTCTAATTACGAGTTCGTCTGTTTTGCTGAAGAAAAATAAGGATCCGTTTTCATCTTTGAAATTAGAAATACAATATTCCATCAGTTTTTGAGCTTTTAAAATACATTCATCAGAAAATATTGTTTCGTAAAGATCTAGGTATAATTTAATGATTGTTGCGTAGTCCTCTAAAAAGCCATCAATTTTATTAATCCCATTCTTTGAAATTCTTTTTAAATTCCCTCTTTCACTAATGAAATTATTCTCAATGAATTTTACGTTGTTTAATGCTAATTCTAGGTGTTCTGGATTTCTGAAGCTCCTGTATGCGTCTAGGATCCCAGAGGTGAGTAACGCATTCCACGAGCAAATAATTTTATCATCTAATCTTGGCTTTGGACGTTTGTTACGTTCCTCTAGCAACAAAGTATTCCATTTTAGAACCTTAGTTTTTAGTTCAGCTAAAGGTATTTGAAAACGGTTTGCAAATTCTTCATCATTTTGCATCCTTCTTAACACAAAGTTTCCGACTTCCCAATATCCATCATCATTAATAGAGAAATAAGCAGAAACAAGCCTTTGATTTTCTGGAAAAAGAGTTAGAATCTTTTCTTTAGTCCAAACATAATAAGCACCTTCTACCAGTTTTCCTTTTTCATCGATACTATCTGCATCTAATGCGGCATAAAATCCTCCTTGGGGAGAACACAGATTATCCTTAACAAAAGAAATGGTTTTATAAACTACTTCTTTATACAGCTCCTTAGGTTTGTCTTTAAATGCTTTAGAATACAACGATATTAACTGGCCGTTGTCATAACCCATTTTTTCAAAATGGGGAACGTGCCATTCTTCATCAACAGCATATCTGGAAAATCCACCCTCTACGCAATCAAAAATTCCACCTAATGCCATTTTTTCTAGTGAGAAATGAAAATGATTTCCTCCATCTTCATTAGAACAGAGTTTGCTTCCGTTGTAAATGAATTGTAGTAAAGTTGGCATCATGAATTTAGGAGCTCCTATTAACCCTCCGTTCAAGGTATCTTTTTTTGAAATTACTTGCTCTAAGCTTTTCGATAGTTCTTCAAAACTTAAGTGTTCTTCCGTGTTTTGTTGAGGTTCAAAATGAGCTAATCCTTTCTCTAAATTACCAGCATATTGGATTAGGTCTTGTGGTTTTTTTTGAGAAAGATCTTTTATTTGAGATAAAACTTGCAACCACCGTTCTTTTGGGAAATAAGTACCACCCCAGATTGGTCTTCCGTCTGGAAGCGCAATCATATTTAAAGGCCAACCTCCTTGTCCACTAATTAGTTGTAAGGCGTTCATATAAACCTGATCTACATCAGGACGCTCTTCTCTATCTACTTTTATGTTTATGAAGTTTGAGTTCATAAACGAAGCAACCTCTTCGTCTTCAAAACACTCATGCTCCATAACATGACACCAATGACAAGAAGCGTAACCGATACTAATTAAAATTAACTTCCCTTCTTCTTTAGCTTTTTTTAAGTGTTCCTTTTTCCAGGGGAACCAGTCAACAGGATTATGAGCATGTTGAAGTAAATAAGCACTTAGCTCATTAATTAAGGAGTTGGTATGTTTTTTAGCGTTCAATAAGTTTATCCATTGATGGCATTAACGGTAGAAATTTTTCCTGGTAACATTTCTTTAAGCATGTTTTCAATTCCATTTTTTAAAGTAAAAGTAGAAGATGGGCAGCCGCTACAAGCACCTTGTAAAACTACTTTTACGCTTTTGTCATCTGAATTATAAGAGTCAAATAATATATTACCTCCATCAGCCGCTACTGCAGGTTTAATGTAATCTTCTATTATTCCAACTATTTGTTGTGAAATTTCGTCTAGGGATTCAGATTCAACACTAGTTTCTGTTTCAGCTATCACCTCTACTTTTTGAGGAACAATTACTTCGTTTCCTTCTTCTAAAAATGCACGAAGAAATTCACGAATCTCTAAAACTATTTGATCCCATTCGGCAACTTCAAATTTTGTTATGGATATATAATTTGTATCCATAAATACTTCCTTTACAAAAGGAAAATGAAATAACTTTTGTGCTAAAGGAGCATTTGTAGTTTCGTCAATAGTTTTGAATTCAAAAATTTGATCAACAAGTTTCTTGTTTGCTACAAACTTCATTACTCCTGGGTTGGGAGTGCTTTCAGCATATATTGTAATCGGAACTTTTTTAAGAGGTTCTACTTGATTTATAATTGTTCCACCTTTGTTCAAATAGGTTTCAATTTCTAAAGAAACATCTTCTAAAACATCTTTCCATTCTAGAATACTAAAGCGTTCGATTTCTAAGGCTTCTTTTTTAAGAACTACAGACTTTACAAACGGTAGATAGAACATTTGTTGTACTAGTGGAGCATCCTTTGCTTCATCTATATTATTAAATTTAGAAGCTTGTATTATCTCTAAAGCAGGAGATATTTCGAATCTAGCAATAGTTTCGTCTTGAGTTTGAGAGGGAGTAATAGTATATGTAGTCATTACAAATTTTTTACAAAAATACACAAAACCTATCTTCGATGATGCGTTTTTCACAGTTTCATTTTAACCAAATTACTATCTTCGATAAAAATATTATTATGCTCATCAAAACCGTTCGAAATTTTACACCTCAATGGGGAACAGATTGTTTCCTAGCTGAAAATGCAACTCTAATAGGAGATTTAGTAATGGGAGATCAATGTTCTGTATGGTATCAAGCTGTAATACGAGGTGATGTTAATTCCATTCGAATAGGAAATCGAGTTAACATTCAAGATGGAGTAGTTATTCATGCTACCTACGAAAAAACTAAAACAATTATAGGAAACGATGTTTCTATTGGTCATAATGCTATTGTGCATGGATGTACTTTAAAAGACCGTGTCTTAGTTGGTATGGGTAGTATTATTATGGATAATTGTATTATTGAATCGAATAGTATTATAGCTGCTGGAAGTGTTGTTACTCAAAATACTCATGTACCGGAGGGAACTATATTTGCAGGAATACCTGCAAAGAAAATTAAAGATATAGACCCGAAACTTCAAAAAGATGAAATTGAAAGAATAGCTAAAAACTATTTAATGTATTCTAGCTGGTTTAAGAAAGATCAGAATTAAGAACAGTAACAAGCGTTTCGTTCGAAAGAAAATTATAAAGCGATGATTTTTTTGAGGAACTTATAAATTCAACACTGCCTTTTTCAGTATTCAAACATTCAAGATTATTGTTTAATAATACTTTGAGAGTTTGTTTGGCAACAGCATCTGCACTATCTATAATTTTCACGTTTTCTGGTAACATATTTTTTAACTTAGAAATTAAAAAGGGATAATGAGTACATCCTAGAACCAAAGTATCGATGTTTTGATCAAGCATTGGATTTATATAAGATTCTAGTAATTTAGTAAGATCAGGACTATTTAATGATCCAGTCTCTATTAATTCAACAAGTCCTTCTCCAACTTGTTCAATTACTTGTACGTCTTTGGTTATGGTAGCACTAGTTTTGGCAAAAAGAGAGCTACTTAAAGTTCCTTTTGTAGCTAGTACTCCAATGACTTTAGTTTTGCTTTCAAGTGCTGCAGGTTTAATTGCAGGTTCTATTCCAATAAATGGAATTGGAAAATCATTTCTGAGTATATCAATTGCATTGGTAGTAGCAGTATTACATGCAACAATGATGAGTTTACACCCTTTGTTTATTAAATTTTTCGTTACAATTTTACAACGGTTAATAATTTCATTTTTATCTTTTTTGCCATAAGGAGCAAAGGCATCATCCGAAATATATAAAAATTTTTCGTTTGGGAGTAATGATTCGAGAGCAGGTAATAGAGTTAAACCTCCTACACCTGAGTCAAAAATCCCGATATATGAATTATTTTTTGTTTTCATCATATAAAAAAAGCTGCCCTAAAAATTTAAGGCAGCTTGTTTGTATTATGAGTTGGGTTGTATTAGAATCCTAATTCAACTTTAACCTCTGCAGAGATATCAGTACCATTTGATACAAGCACACCAAGACCTTGAGTAGTGTCTAAAACGTAATCAAAACCTAATGATTTAGATATTTTGTCTATTGCAGCTACCGCTTTTTCGTAAAGAGGTCTAAGTAATTCAGCTCTTTTCTTTTGTAAATCCTGACTTGCAGTTTCTTGGAAAGTCTGGATGTTTTGTTGCATACTTTGAAGTTCAGCAGCACGTGCTTGCTGAGTAACAGGTGATAAAGTAGATGCCTGAGCTTCGTATTCTTTATATTTAGATTGAAACTCTTTAATTGTATTTTCAATCTCATTAGAGTAAGTTTCCTCTAATGCTTTTATTTGTTTGTTAGCAGCAATTACTTCCGGCATTTCACTAATTAGTTTACTTAAATCTATGTGAGAAACTTTAGATTGAGCAAAAGTAGTTGTCAAAGGAAGGGCAAACATTAATGTTGCAAGTAAAAGTGATTTTAAATTTTTCATTTTTTTGTATTTAGTTGTCTGTGTTTTATTCTTAATTGTTTTTTAGCTTTTTAATTTGCTCTTTTCTCTTTTCTAAATCCTTTTTTCGATCTTTAATTCGATCCTGAGAGTTAATTTTTCTTAAAACTAGGTCGCTAATATCGTAATTTTTTGCGGAATACAACATAACCAAGTCAGAAGATCTATCAAAAATAAAGTCATATTTTCTTTCTTTAGCAATTTCGCGTACAATTCCGAGTACTCGATCTTGAATTGGTTTTAAAAGTTTCGTTTTTTGTTGTATTAATGCTCCATTAGGACCGAACTTTTGACTTTGAAGATTTACTATGTCTGCGGCAAAATCATTAATTTCTAGTTCTCTGTCAGAAATTAAATTAGGAGTTAGTAATGCTTTTTCTGCGTTTAGAGCATCTTCTAACTTTTTAAGTTTGAGTTTTTGGAGTTCAATTTCTTTTTTCCATTCTTCTACCTTTTTATTAAGTAGGGTATTGGCTGTTTGATATTCATCAACATTTTCTAGAATAACATCCATATCGATATATCCTATACGCACCCCTCTTTGGCCCCAATTTTTATTAAAGCAGAGTAGTGTTAAAAAAAGTAATAATATGTTTAACTTTTTCATTCTTTAGAATTGTTGACCAATTATGAAATGTGTTTCCCATCCATGTGGCCCTATTTCACCATCGTTTGCTCCATCAAACCCGTAACCAAAATCGATTCCTAATAATCCAAATGCAGGCATGAAGATTCTAATTCCTCCCCCTGCGGATCTTTTCGAGTTGAAAGGGTTGAAGTCGCTAAAGCTATTATAGCCGTTTCCTGCTTCAAGGAACGTAAGAGCATAAATAGATGCTGTAGGTTTTAGGGTAATAGGGTACCGTAATTCTAGAGAGAACTTGTTGTAAATCGTTGATCCATCTCTACTGGATAAAGATTGATTTTCATATCCACGAAGAGCAATAGTTTCCCTTCCATCAAGAGCATAATTAGCCATACCGTCTCCCCCTAGATAAAAACGTTCAAAAGGTATTGCTCCACGGTCACTATTGTAGGTTCCAAGGAAACCAAAGTCTGCCTGTGTTTTCAAAATAAGTTTATCCCATATTTGAGTATACCAAGTTCCATTGAATTTAACTTTGTAAAACTCTAACCAACGAAATTTTTCCTGATCCATTTTTGCTTGATCTGCTACTAATTCTCCATCTGAATTTAGAGATTTAAATTCTTGAAGGTTTTCTAAGTTTCCATAGTCAACATCACTGAATAGAGAAAAAGGAGGTGTAAGTTTTGCACTTATTACAAAGCTTGACCCTGCAGTAGGGAATATAGGGTTCACAGAAGTATTATTTCTAGAAAGCGAAATCGTGTAAGCAATGTTATTTGACTCTCCATTTCCAAAAGTAAAAAGACCTGTAAAGTAATTCTGAAGGTTGTAATATTGGTAAGAAACAGCCTGCGATAATGTAAAGAAATCATCGGGGACTCTGAGTCTTTTTGCTAAGCCAAAAGTAATGCTACTGATTTGAAATGATTGACTTTTATCAGCTCTTTGAGTGAAGAAGTCATATCTAAACTGGTTTGTTCTCGAAAGTGAAGTTGAAAATTGAACTGGTTGTTTTCCTCCTAACCATGGTTCTGAAAAAGAAAAACTATAGGTATTATAGAACTGACTAGCTTGTAAACGAAGGCTTAAAGACTGACCGTCTCCTGAGGGAACTGGTCTATAGGAAGCTTTATCAAAAATATTTCGCATGGAAAAGTTATTGAAAGATAGTCCGAGTGTTCCAATGAAACCACCACCACCATAACCTCCTTGAAGTTCAATTTGACTTGCACCTGATTCAACTAGACCAAATTCAATGTCAACGGTACCAGCATTTGGATCAACATTCTTAAAGTCAGGATTAATCTGCTCCGCATCGAAGAAACCTAGTTGTCCTAGCTCTCTAACAGTTCTAACAACCTTGTCTTTACTATAAAGCTCTCCAGGCTTTGTTCGTAATTCTCTAAAAATTACATGGTCATTAGTTTTGTCATTTCCAACAACCGAAATCTTGTTAAAAGAGGCTAATTTACCTTCTGTAACTCTAATTTCGAAGTTTATGGTATCGTTCTCGGCACTAACTTCAACGGCATTTATATTTGAAAAAAGATATCCATTATTCTGGTACAAATTAGTAATGTCGTTACCGTCGGGTTTAGATTCATCCGCAATTCTTTCTTTTAATAAAATCCCGTTGTACGTATCACCTTTTTTAATTCCTAAAACAGAAGCAAGTACACGGTCGGTATAAGCAGCGTTTCCAAGATACTTTATGTCCCCGAAATAATATTTACTTCCTTCTTCAATTTTTAATTTAATTGCTAAATCTGATTGATCAGCTTCAATAATTGTATCTGAAATAATTCTTGCGTCACGAAATCCTTTTTCTTTATAAAAGTCAATAAGTGATGTTAAATCTTCTTGGTAGTCTTTGTCAATATATTTGGATTTTTTCCAAAACCTATAAAACTGTTTTTTCTTTGTGTTTTTTAATTTTGAAGCTAGTATTCTTGGAGAAAACTCCTTTACTCCTACAAAATCAATTGTTTTAATCTTTACGCGATCTCCTCGATCTACATTTACAACCATTTTCAAAACGTTTTGAGCTGTAGAGTCTGGAATTGTATTTAAGGTTACCTTGGTGTTTAGGTATCCTTCTTTTCTATATTTATTTACAATGTAATTTTTAGTATTTGTCAAAAAACTTTCAGACAGCTTTTTGCCTTTAGTTAATTCTGTATCTTTTATAAGCGATTCAGCTTTTTTGTTTTTAACACCAATAATTTTAACTTCAGAAAGGGTAGGTAACTCCTCAATTTCAATTTCTAAGGTTAAAAGATTTCCATTAACTTCAGCGATATAAAAATTAATATCACTGAATAATTCAAGATTCCAAAGCTTTTGAATAACAGAGCTAATTTCTTCTCCAGGTACTTGAATAACCTGTCCTTTTCTTAGTCCACTGTAAGAAATAACAGTTTTACTGTTATAACTCTTAAGTCCAGTAACTTTAATCGAGTCGATCGTGTACTTTTTAGAGTTATTATAGTTGGTAGGAGCATTAGTCTGAGCACTAAGTGTTTTTGCGCCTAAGGTGAATACTAGTATTATAAAAAGTAATACCGAATTTTTATATAAAGGCTTAAGCATTGAGTTGTTCACTTGTTTTTCCAAATCTACGTTCTCGTTTTTGGTAATTATGTATTGCTAGGTGTAAATGCGATTCATTAAACTCGGGCCAGAGAATTTCTGTGAAATATAATTCTGCATAAGCTATTTTCCACAACAAAAAGTTGCTAATTCTTTCTTCACCACTGGTTCGAATCAATAAATCTACATCAGGTAAATTTCGCGTGTAAAGATGCTTATTTATTATGGTTTCATCAACATTTTCGGGAGAAATTATATTATTTTTAACTTTATGAGCGATCTCTTTAAATGCTTGAGTTAACTCTTCTTTACCACCATAGTTCAGTGCTAAAGTTAACTTCATTCCTGAATTGTTTTGAGTCTGTTCAATAGTATATTTTAGCTCTTTTTGAACAGGTCCAGGTAATTTACTTAAATCGCCAATTGTGTTAAATAGAATATTATTCTCTGTCATCTGCTTTAATTCTTTTTTCAAAGAGCTAACAAGTAAGGTCATCAAAATGGTTACTTCCTGTTCAGGTCTTTTCCAGTTTTCTGTGGAAAAAGCATAAAGTGTTAGATTTTTAATTCCTAAACGCGCAGATTCTTGCACAATTTTTTGAACAGCTTTCACACCAGTTTTATGTCCAAAAAGTCTGTTTTTTCCTTGAGCTTTAGCCCAGCGGCCATTACCATCCATGATGACAGCTACATGGGATGGTATTTTACTTAAGTCTAAATTCATTATTTCTCTTTACAGTAACATGGTAATCGCCCAAAGGTAAAACTTAAAGTTAAACCAGTAAACATATACCAGTCATTATTATACAAAGCACCGTGTTTTAAATTGGGGTTATTTTCAAATTCATTAACAGGATTACTACCATCTAAATTGTCCGTAAAAGTATATCGTGCACCTACTTCAAAACTCAAAACAAACTGCTCACTTAATTTAGCCTTAGCTCCAATAACTAATGGAATTGCAAATTCCAGGTCATCACTATATTTAACTGGGCTTAGTGGTGAATTTTGATCTGTATAAAACAAGTCGTACTGAAAATAGTTAAGTCCCAAATAAACATAAGGAGAAAAATCTAAATCCTGATCATGTAAATTAAAATCAAAAAAATTGAATTCAATTCCTCCCGAAAATTCTAATATTTGATTTGTAGCACTTAGAAAAGTTAAAAATCTGTTGAGGTCATTTGTGAAAAAATTTCTATTTTCTATTTTGGAATATGAAAAACTTCCTCGAAATGAGTAACGTGTAGTAATGTTATATTTATAAACTAAGCCAAAAGCAGGTGACTTTGTATTGATAAATTTTCTGCTTCCAATATCACCAATAGAGTTACTTCCCCCAAGAAAAAAACCTACTTCATGCATTTGTGCAGTTGAAATTAGCGGGAGGATAAGAAATAAGCTCAAAAGAAAAATTCTTTTCATCAGAATTTGGGAAACGATAATGTTTATATTAAACTAGTATTTAATAATACATTACTTTAAACTGATTTAAAGTGAAATTATTGCCTAATTTCTTGTATCTAAACCCCAGAAAAGTTTGTCGCGCAGGGTTTTGAAAAACTCGTTATCTTGTAATTCAACAGTAGCTAAAGTAAATGCTGCTTTTTTGATTAGAATTTTTGTTCCTTGTTCAACAGAAATTATCCTAGAATCAAGGGATAATAAATGATCTTCACCTCTTCCGGTTACCTCAAGTTCTACGCTTGTAGTATTCGGGATTATTAAAGGTCGTATATTGAGATTATGTGGCGCGATAGGAGTTAGAATCAAGCCTGCAGTTTCCGGTGACATTATTGGTCCCCCACTGCTAAGTGAATAGCCCGTTGATCCCGTTGGTGTGGATATAATTAAACCATCTGCCCAATAAGTAGTTAAAGGTTCATGGTCTAATCGAGTGTCAATGCTTATCAAAGAAGCTGTATTTTTTCGATTTACACTAATCTCATTTAAAGCATATGGAAAAGAGTCAATTTCTTCATTTGCTTCGGGTAAGGATACTTCGAGCAAAGTCCTATTTATAATTGCATATTTGTTTTCCCAAAGTTGCTTTAATCCAACATTTAAAGACTCTTTTTGTAAACTAGTTAAAAACCCTAATCTGCCTGTATTTATTCCTAAAATAGGCACATTACTTTCTTTTACAGTCATTATTGCTCGTAACATGGAACCGTCACCGCCTATACAAAACAAGAAATCGGTATCTTGAGGAAGTGTTTCAAAAACTGAGACGTACGAAACTACCTCTGGATTTTCAAGAAAAAGTTCCATTTTATAGTCAACTAATACCGTAATCTTTCGTTCAAGAAGATGCTCAATAACTCCTTGTGCATAACCTCTAGAATGCTCATTTTGGAACGGACAAATAACAGCAATTTTCATAACTCCAAGTTTAAATCAAAAGTACAAAAACTTATGTACTACTTTGTTTAAGAATTTTAAATATGTTTTCCTTCTATTCTCTTGGGATACGAAACACTAAGTTCGTAATTTTACAGAAAAAAATAATGACAAAGCTCAGTGTTAATATTAATAAGGTTGCTACACTAAGAAATTCACGTGGAGGTAATACTCCAAATTTACTAAAAGTTGCAACAGACATCCAGGCCTTTGGTGCTGAAGGGATTACAGTTCATCCTCGTCCAGACCAAAGACACATTAGATATGCTGACGCATATGAACTCCCGAAAGTAGTTACGACAGAATATAACATAGAAGGAAATCCAATTCCTGAATTTATAAAAATGGTTCTCGATATTCGTCCAACCCAGGTTACTCTTGTTCCAGATGCTGTTGATGCTCTTACCTCTAATGCAGGATGGGATACACATGAAAATAAAGACTTTTTGAAGGACGTAATAAATGAATTTAAGCATGCAGGGATACGAACCTCTATTTTTGTAGATCCGGATATAAAAATGGTAGAAGGAGCAATAGAAACAGGGACAGACAGGATAGAATTATACACAGAACGTTATGCAGACAGTTATTTAAACAGCCCAGAGCAAGCAATCAAACCTTATGTTGAGGCTGCTACTCGCGCTAATTCTTTAGGTTTGGGAATCAACGCTGGACACGATTTAAGTTTGGAAAACGTACAATATTTTGCACAAAATATTCCTCAGTTATTAGAAGTTTCTATAGGTCATGCTTTAGTTTGTGAATCCCTTTATTTAGGATTCGAAAATGTAATTCCAATGTACCTTCAACGTCTTACATAATGGATTTACTACACAGTTTAATCTTAGGAAGTGGAGACCGACATTTAGTTGTATTACACGGGTTTCTTGGAATGGGTGATAATTGGAAAACCCATGCGAAAAGATGGGAATCTCAAGGGTGGTGTGTTCATTTATTAGACCAAAGAAATCACGGAAGAAGTTTTTGGTCTAATGATTTTGGATATTCTTTTTTGGCATCCGATTTGAAAAACTATTTGGATTACCACAAAATCGAAAAGTGTACTCTCTTGGGTCACTCTATGGGAGGTAAAACCGCAATGAATTTTTCATCACAATATCCGGAATATATAACGCAGCTTATAGTTGCCGATATTGCACCTAAAGAATATAATTCTCATCATCAGCAGATCTTAAATGGCTTAGCCTCTCTTGATTTTTCTGAGTTAAAATCTAGGTCGTCTGTTGATTTAGCCTTAGCGACTCATGTTAAAGAGCAGTCGGTCCGTCAGTTTTTGCTAAAAAATCTATATTGGGAGGAAAAAGGAAAACTAGGATTAAGAATCAATATTAAAGTTCTAAAAGAGGTAGGAAGCTTAATAGGAGAAGGATTAGCTTCACATTATATATTTAATGGACCAACTCTTTTCTTAAGAGGGATACTATCCGGTTATATTTTGGATGAAGATCTCTTAGCCTTGAAGCATCATTTCCCAAATTATGCTCTTGTAGATATTGAGAAAGCTGGACATTGGCTGCATGCCGAGAATCCTACAGCTTTTTTGAAAGCGATTGAGGAATGGTGGGTTTAGTTTTTTCACAGTAACCCGATAAAATGTGAAATACACTAATAAATTTATTTGTCTTACAAAGAACACTTAATTTAGTATACTAATTATCAATGATATGATACGTTTTGCTCAGAAAGAAGACATGTCTTCTGTTTTAAAGTTGATTCAAGAATTAGCTGTTTTTGAAAAAGAACCAGAGGCAGTTGTAATTTCTGAGGAAGATTTAATACGAGACGGATTTGGTTCAAATTCTATTTTCAAATGTTTGATTGCAGAAAAAGAAGGAATCATTGTTGGTATGGCTTTGTTTTATTCTAGATATTCTACCTGGAAAGGGCCAACTTTTCATTTGGAGGATCTAATCGTAACACAGTCCGAAAGGGGTAATGGGTATGGCAAAGATTTGTACACTGCTTTTATTGCTTATGCTTCAGAAAAGCAAGTTAAACGAATCGAATGGGTCGTGTTAGACTGGAATTCTAACGCGATTAATTTTTATAAAAAAAGTGGAGCAGCTGTTTTAGACGACTGGAAAACAGTTCAAATGGATGAGGAAGCTATTTCTAATTACGTTAAATCATCTTTTTAAGATCAAAAAATGAGAATATTTAAATTTGGAGGTGCATCAGTTAAAGATGCAAAGGGAGTTCAAAATGTGGTTAAAGTTTTAAAAAAAGTGGGTTACACCGACACCCTTGTAATTGTCTCTGCAATGGGTAAAACCACAAATGCTTTAGAGGTTATTGTTGATCAATATTTTAATAGTCCTAAGGAATTATCTAATTCTATTGTAGAGTTAGAACAATTTCATTCAGAAATTGTAACGGAACTTATGGGAGTAGAAGCTCAACCTTTAAAAGAAAAAGTTTCTGTTCTTATTCAGGAGCTAAAAAGTTTTTTTGAACATAACAAAGCAACTAACTACAGCTTTGTTTACGATCAAGTTGTAAGTTTTGGAGAATTACTTTCAACGACCATAATTAATGCATATTTAAATTACATAAACATTAATTCTGAGTGGCTCGATGCACGTAAATGTGTTAAAACAGATGCTTATTACCGTGACGCAAATTTAGATTGGGACGCAACACAAGAGGCAATAAACGATCAGGTGTCTAAGACAAAATTAGTTGTTTCTCAAGGTTTTATTGGGAGTGATGAAAATAATTTTACAACTACTCTTGGACGTGAAGGATCTGATTATACTGCTGCAATCTTTGCCTATGCATTAAATGCAGAATCTGTTACAATCTGGAAAGATGTTCCTGGTGTTTTAAACGGTGACCCTAGAGTCTTTGGGAACACGGTACTTTTGAATCAAATTTCATATACAGAAGCTATTGAATTGGCTTTTTATGGCGCATCTGTAATTCATCCAAAAACACTTCAGCCCCTACAAAGAAAAGAAATCCCATTGTATGTGCGCTCTTTCTTAAACCCAGAAGGAGCGGGAACTTCTGTTTCAAAAGGTAAAACTTTAGAGCCGCATGTCCCTTGTTACATACTTAAACCAAAACAGGTTTTAATTCGACTTTCATCACTAGATTTTTCTTTCATGGTAGAAGATAATATTAGTGAAGTGTTCGCATTACTTTATAAGAGTCAAATGCGCGTTGATATGATACAGAATTCAGCTATTAGTTTCTCTGTATGTGTAAATAACAAATACAACAGGTTAGAAGAATTACTTCAAATATTACGATCAAAATTTAAAGTAACAGTGTACGAAGATGTTGATCTGTATACGGTACGTCATTTTGACTCAGAGGCATTAAAGTCTATAGAATCTAGAAAAGACGATATTCTTCTGGAGCAACGTGCTCAAGAAACAATTCAATACGTAGTAAAAAACTAAATTTATTTCAGGTATTTATCTGTAAAGTTTTTACAGTAATTTTTGATTTCTAGACGAGTAGCTTCGAATGCTGATTCTACTTCTTCTTCAGTTCCTTTTAACTTTGAGGGATCTGTAAAATTATGGTGAAGTTTTACTAGCGATTCTCCAATAAATACAGGACAATTTTCGGAAGCATGATCACATACAGTTAAAATAAAATCGAACGTGATACCATCATATTCCGAAATTAAATTTGATGTATGATTTGAAATGTCAATCCCTACTTTTTTCATGGTCTTAATTGCATCCGGATTTATTCCGTGTGTTTCTATTCCAGCACTGTATACCTCTAGCTTGTCTTTAGCGAATTGGTTCATAAAACCGTGTGCTATTTGACTTCTACATGAATTTCCTGTACAGATAATTAATAGTTTTTTCATTTTATTTTTTAAAATTAGTTATTATTTTTTCTGAAATTATTTTGGCTAATTTTTCATGACTTTCCATAGTCCATCCTCCAACATGTGGGCTTAGGATTACATTTTCTGAATTTAATAAGTAAGAAAAGTCTGTATTGTTTTTTTGAGTTTGGAAAATGTTTTCAAACGAACTGCTCTCATATTCAAGTACATCTAATCCTGCCCCTGATATTTTACGAGATTTTAAGCCATTTACTAGATCTTTAGTAATTATAGCGCTTCCTCTCGCGGTATTAATCAACCAGAAATTCTTTTTCATTTGATTGATGAATTTTTGATCTATCATTCCTATTGTACGTTCGGTCTGCGGGGTATGTAAGCTTAAAACATCGGATGTATTTTGAAGTTCTTTTAAAGAAACTTGAGAAGCATACTCATCGTTTTCAAGATTTAAAATATCATGAAATACTACTTTACGAACATCAAATCCTTGGAGTTTTTTTGCAAAACTTTTCCCCATAGTTCCGTATCCAATAACACCTACAGTTTTGCCTTCAAGTTCAAGCCCTCTGTGTTCTTCTCTTAACCAGTTTCCTTCTCTAATACTTTTATCTCCTTGGTTTAATTTGTTGAATAAAGACAGTAACATCCCAAGGGCATGCTCTCCAACTGCATTGCTGTTCCCAAGAGGCGCAGAAAAGAGCTTTATACCTTTTTCTTTTGCAGCTTCTTGATTTATATTTTCAACTCCAGCACCAACACGACCAATAAATTTTAAATTAACAGCATGGTCAAGAAAATCCTTGTCAATTGGAAAACGACTTCTAATGATTAAACCGTCATACAGGTTTATAGTTTCTAGAATTACCTTTTTTGAAACTTTATAGGCAATTGTGTTTTCAAAACCTGCTTTAGATAACATTTTAAGTAACTGTGGGTGATTTTCATCTACATGAAGCACTTTCATTTTAAAATATTTAGAAATTTAAAAAGGTTTGTGCAATGTAGAAGAATAGGTATATCCCAAAAATATCATTAGCAGTTGTAATAAAAGGACCCGTTGCAATGGCAGGGTCAATTCCTCTTTTATTTAAAATTATGGGCACAAAAGTTCCAATAAGTGCAGCTACAATAATAACACCCATCATAGATCCTGCAACTGTTAGGCTGAGTATAAGATCTTGATTTATAATCCAACCAAAACCAATTAATAATACTGCTAAGAAAAATCCATTGATGAGACTTAAACCAACTTCTTTTAAGAGTCTGTTTAGAAGTGAACCTTTTACAGCGTCATTTGCAATACCCTGAACTATAATAGCAGAAGATTGTACCCCTACGTTTCCTGCCATTGCAGCAATTAAAGGAGTGTAAAAAAACAAACTTCTTAGGTGAGGTTTCATCATTATTGTTTCAAAATCTCGAAGTATAAATACACTGCCCAGACCGCCAAGTAACCCTAAAAAAAGCCAAGGAAGTCGAGCGCGAGAAAGCTCTAAAATTGAATCATCAGCCTCTACATCGTTTGAAATACCGGATGCTAGTTGATAATCTTTATCTGCCTCTTCTTTTATGACATCTACAATATCATCAATTGTAATTCTTCCTAGAAGTTCTTTTTCATCGTTCACAACAGGAATTGCTTCTAGATCGTATTTAGACATTATTTTAGCAACTTCCTCAACGTCTTCGTATACATTTACAAAATCTACTTTTGGGATGTAAATATCTTTGACTGTGGCTTTGGAGTTCGCAGTTAAAAGGTCTTTTAAAGATAATCTACCGATTAATTTATTTTTAACGTTAACTACATAAATTGAGTGAACCCTCGTGACTTCTTCAGCTTGAGCACGTATTTCATTGAGGCATTTTAGAACACTAAGGTTTTCATTAACTTTAACCAGTTCTTTGGCCATAAGTGCTCCAGCTGTATTTTCTTCATACGTTAGGAGTTCGCGAATGTCTTTTAGATGTTCACTATCGGAAATCTCAGACATTACTTTTTCTTGCCTTTCTTCGGGTAGCTCCGCAATTATATCTGCAGCATCATCTGTATCTAGCTCTTCAATTTCTTCTGCAATTTCTTTTGCCGAAAATTGAGGTAATATTTTTTCTCTAAAATCTTCATCAACTTCGGCAAGTGCCTCAGCTGTTTTTTCGCTATCTAACAGTTTAATTAAATAAACCGCTTCTTCTACAGAAAGATTTTCAATTACTTCTGCAATATCGGCATAGTGTACATCTCCTAGTTTAGAAATCAGAATCTTGTCGGCTTTCTTTTCTATAAGCGATTGGACGAGCTTTATCGTTTCGTTATCAATTAGGAATTGTGCCATCTTCAATTTTTTGAGTCAATGCTATGAAATCATCTCCCGAAAGTTTTTCCGGTCTTAAGTCAAAGATACTATCTTCTGTAATATTTTCTGGCAGTTGTAATGTTTTTAAACTGTTACGAATTGTTTTTCTTCTTTGTTGGAAGCTCATTTTTACAATTTTAAAAAGGAGTTTTTCATTACAGGAAAGCGTATAATTTTCTTTTCTTTTTAGAGTAAGAACTCCTGAGTCTACTTTTGGGGGAGGATTAAATACATTTGGCGGAACTGTAAACTCGTAGGTAGCAGTATAGAATAGCTGAGCAAGTACAGAAAGGATTCCATATTTTTTAGTGCCGGGGGGTTCGCAAATTCGTTCCGCTACTTCTTTTTGAAACATTCCGGAGAAAAAAGGAATTTGATCTCGATGCTCTAAAGTTTTAAAAACAATTTGAGTTGATATGTTGTATGGGAAGTTTCCTATTATAGCAAAGGGTTCGTTATTAAAAATTGAGTTAATATCATATTTTAAAAAATCGCCTTCAATTATATTTTGATGATTTAACGGATATTTATTTCTGAGATATTCAACGGAGTCCGTGTCTATTTCAATTAGATTTATATTGCCCTTTTTAAAAGGAAGATATTGGGTTAGAACGCCCATTCCTGGACCAATTTCTAACACTTTTTTGTATGTATCAAATTTTAAAGTTTCCGCAATTCTAGACGCAATAGTAAGGTCTTTGAGAAAGTGTTGCCCTAATTTTTTTTTGGCTTTTACAGCTTTCATCAGAGCGCAATTATTTGTTCTAATTCTGTTCTAAAAGATAAAATACTTGTACCAAATTTTTCAAGTGCCTCTTTTCTTAAAAGAGGAGCGTCCTCTTTTAAGTAGGCTTCATATTTACTTTTATCGTCACAATGATATTGTGCGGCATAGCTTGTTCCTCCTTGATCTTCATTCTGATCTGTAATGACTCTAAATAATATCGCTTTGTTAAATTTGCCCGTTTTAATCATGTCAGGGAGATGTACATTATCCATCCATTCAAGCCATTGCGTTTCTGCTGAGTATTCTACGTGGGTGGTAACGTTAAATATAAACATAGTTTGTTTTTAGGAGATCATATCAAATCCAGTGTAAGGGACAAGTGCTTTAGGAATTTTAATCCCTTCAGGCGTTTGGCAATTTTCTAGAATTCCAGCCAACACTCTTGGTAAAGCTAAAGAGCTTCCGTTTAACGTATGAACTAGTTTTTTACTTCCATCTTTAGCTTTGTATCGTAAACGAAGACGTTCAGATTGAAATCCTTCAAAAGTTGAAACAGAGCTAATCTCTAGCCATTTGTCTTGTGCTGTTGAGAATAACTCGAAATCATAGGTTAGGGCAGAGGTAAATCCAAGATCGCCTCCGCATAAACGAAGTATTCTGTATGGAATTTCAAGTTCAATTAATATTTTTCTAACATGGTTAACCATTTCATCTAAAGCTGCTTCAGAGCGTTCAGGTGTTTCTAATCGTACTATTTCAACTTTGTCAAATTGATGGAGTCTGTTTAACCCACGAACATGAGAACCGTAACTTCCAGCTTCTCTTCTAAAACAAGGGGTGTAGCCAGTTAAACAAATAGGAAGTTGTTTTTCTTCTAAAATTTCATCTCTAAATATATTAGTGAGAGGAACTTCTGCAGTTGGTATAAGGTACAAATCATCTCCAGTTACATGATACATTTGACCCTCTTTATCCGGGAGCTGACCCGTTCCATATCCTGAAAGTTCATTGACTAAATGAGGAACTTGAGTTTCTTGATATCCTGCTTCCGTGTTTTTATCTAAAAAGTAATTTATTAATGCACGTTGAAGACGAGCTCCTTTTCCTTTGTATACAGGAAAACCAGCCCCAGTAATTTTACTTCCTAGTTCAAAATCAATTAGGTCATATTTTTTTGCTAATTCCCAGTGTGGAAGAGCATCTTCTGATAGATTTGGGATTTCTCCAGCTCGTTCTGTTTCAATATTATCTTCCTCAGAAGTTCCGCTTGGAACAATCTCTTTAGGGATATTTGGTATTTGTAGTCTTAGCGAATTTAATTGATTTTCGGCTTCTTGTAAATTATCTTGAAGCTCTTTAGAACTTACTTTTAAGGCAGCAGATCGTTCTTTTAAAACTTGAGCTTTATCTGCCGCTCCGCTTTTAAAAAGTTGTCCAATTTCTTTAGCTAGAGAATTTGCTTCTGCAAGTTGCTGATCCAATTCTGCTTGCGTCTTTCTTCTTTTTTCATCCAATTCAAGTAATTGGTCAATAAGATTAGAATCTTTAAAATTTCTTTTTTCAAGAGCTTTTAAAGCTTCGTTTTTATTTTCTCTTAAGTATTTTAATTGTAGCATAAGTCCAATAATAAGGTGTTACAAAGATATTGTTTTATGGTTAGTGTGTTGACCTTTCGGAATCAAATAACCGAATGCAATTTATTTTGTCTTTTTTAAGTTGATTTTGAAGACTTTCTAATGAATCGAATTTAATTTCATCTCTAATTTTATCAAATATTTTAATGGTTATATTTTCATTGTAAAGATCTTCATCATAAGAAAAAAAGTGAACTTCAATTTTTTTAATATTTCCCCCAACCGTTGGTCGAACTCCAATATTCATCATTCCCAAAATAGTAGAGCCTTTTATCTCAGACTGAATTCGATAAACACCGTTTGGAGGGCAAAGTTTATAATCCTCTTTTATCTTAATGTTTGCAGTTGGGAATTCTATTGTTCTTCCTATTCCAGCACCTGATTCAACTGTTCCTGAGAGTAGGTAAGGACGGTTAAGGTAGCGATTGACTTTTTGGATGTCACCAGCTTCAAGTGCTTTTCTGATTTTTGTAGAACTTACATTCACAGAAGCAATTTCTTGAGCAGGAATTTCTTCTACCTCAAATTCATATAATCTTCCAAATTCATGTAAATCCACAATTGAAGCATCTCTATTTTTTCCAAATCTATGGTCGTAACCAATAATTACTTTGGAAATATTAAAGGTGTTTACTAATATGTCTCTAGTGAATTCTGTTGCTGTTAGTCTCGAAAATTCTTTTGAAAAAGGATGAACTACGAGCACATCTACTCCCAATGAGGCAAGAATTTTTTGTTTGTCTTCGAGAGAATCGATTAATTTGATACCACTATCTTTTTGAAGAACCATTCTTGGATGTGGAAAAAAAGTAAGAACAACTGCTAAGTCTCCTTTGCTTTTAGCTTTTTTAACTAAATTTTGAATTATTTTTTGATGCCCTATATGAACACCATCAAATGTCCCTATGGTTAAATGACAAGCTTTGTCCTCTTTATAATTTTCAATTTTTGATACAATTTTCACTAAAATCTCATATATTTAGATTCATTACACAAAACTATGATTTTAGACTTTAAAAATGGTCATAATTATAGTATGATTACTATTAGTTACTTATAATTTGCTTCTGTGAAACACAACTGTTTATTTTTATTTCTTTTATTTTTTTGTTTTTCGCCGAGTCAAGCTCAAGACTTGTGGAGTTTTAAGGGCAAAACGGGAGGTACAGTTGCTACTTTTGAAAATAGTATCCAAACGATTCATTTAGATGAAGTAGGATTACAAAAGATTACTACTTATTCCAAAAACTCTAGGGGTCGTATAAAAGCACCTAACACCATTTCGTTTCCAAACGAAACAGGAGCAAACGAAAAATTTTCCCTAGAAGAAGTAAGTGTATTGTCTGGTGATTTGGCTAAAAAATTTCCAAACATTAAGACCTATGTTGGTACAAGTTTAACCCGAGCTAATGTTCATGTTCGATGGAGTTCTTCACCAAAAGGAATTAACGCAATGATTTCTACTCCTGCAGGAAGATTTTTTATTCAACCTAAAAGAAACAGCATTGCTAAAGAATATATATTTTACAAAAGAGGAGGAAAGCTTTACGATGATTTTGAGCGATTAAATTGTCTAATTCCTCTAGAGTCTTCATTCAAAAATGAAATGACAGAATCAAATAAATTAAATGTAGTTTCTTCTCAAGCTAAAATAAATCAAACTTTTAGAGTGTATAGAATAGCCATATCTGCAACTGGAGAGTTTACACAGTTTTTTGGGGATGATGATAATTCTAATGGCTCAAATAAAGAAGATGCCTATGTTCAAGTTGTGAGTACAATAAACCGAATTAATGAAGTTTTTGAAGTTGATTTAGGAATTAGGCTCGAATTAGTTTCCGGCCCTAATTTGTTGTATGATGATCCAGAAACAGATCCCTATGGTGAAGATTTTAATGAAGAAATACAAGAAGTACTGACTGATATTTACGGAGAAGCTAATTATGATGTTGGTCATTTATTTGATTATGGAGAAGCTAATGGTTCTGCAGGAAGCGTAGGAAACGTCTGCTCTAATAGAAATAAAGGTTCTGCTTTTAGTTCCCATCCATTTGTAGATACTTCAGGAGTAGGTGAGTTTTTGAATGATTATTTTGATATTGACTTTGTTGCCCATGAAATCGGGCATCAATTTGGAGCTTATCATACTTTTTCTCATCAGTTAGAAAGTGCAGGAGTAAATAGTGAACCCGGAAGTGGATCAACAATTATGTCTTATGCAGGTATAACCGGTTCCGATGATTTACAGAACCACTCAGATCCCTATTTTCATTACAATAGCATAAAGAACATCAAGGATTATTTGGACCGATTTAGTTGTCAGACCACAATAAGTCTCCCAAATCAAGCTCCAACTGTAAACGCTGGGAGCGACATAAGTATTCCAAAAGGAACAGCTTACAGCTTAGAAGCTCGAGCTTCTGATCCAGATAACTATTCATTAACCTACTGTTGGGAACAACTTAACAGTGGTTTGGTACTTCGCTCTAATTTTGGACCAACAAGTGAGGCGGGTTCGAACAACCGTTCTTTTTTGCCAACAACAAGTCCCATAAGAACAGTTCCATCAATGTCAAGAGTCTTAGTAGGAAAGTTAACTCAAGTTGACCCTCAAACATCAGATGATTGGCAAACGGTTTCACTTGTAAGCCGACAGTTGAGATGGGGGATAACTGTTCGAGATCGAACAGAAACAAATTCTGTTAGTATTGGCCAAACAGATCAAGATTTTAAAACAATATCTGTCGTTGAAAATGCAGGCCCATTTGAAATTTTAACTCAAGCTACAAACACAATTATATGGAAAACTGGGGCAAATGAATCTATAAAATGGAATGTAAATAATACCGATATAGCCCCAATTAACACACAAACTGTTTCAATATATATATCCTTAGACGGTGGTTTAAATTTTTCTACAGTTTTAGTTTCAAATACCTTAAATGATGGTCAGTACGATTTTATAGTTCCTGAAAGTATAAGTTCAACAAACACCAGGATAAAAATTGTGCCAGACAACGGGATTTATTTTGCAGTTAATCTCCAGAGTTTTAGAATTGAAGAGCGACCATATGCGACTCCTTTTCAAGTAGTTTCAAAAGTATTATGCGATCCAACAGATGTGCCTTTCAACTTTAATTTAAATTATTATCAAAATTACACATCTCCGGTTAGTTATAGTTTATTGAATGTTCCTGAGGGAGTTAATTATTCAATTTCTCCAGAATCAAGTTCTTTAAATCAAGGCGAAGGTATAGTTAGTTTATCAAATTTATCAGTACTCGATCCGGGAACCTATTCAATTACCTTAGTTGCTACTTCAGGAGATAATGTATCGCTTCAAGATTTTATTCTGGAAAATAAGCAAAGTGCTTTAAGTAGCCCGGCTCAACTTTCACCATCCATCCAAGATGGATTACAGTCTTTAAAGCCAAATTTCAGTTGGGAATTAGATGAAAATGTAGATCAATATCTCATACAGATTTCAACGGTATCTGATTTTAGTTCAGTTATGGTATCGACTACTATTGTTACAAACACCTTTACTCCTCAGGAAAATTTGGAAGGAGAAACGGTTTACTATTGGCGAATTAAAGGATTTAATTTCTGTGGAGAAAGTTCTTTTTCAGAGACTAAAAACTTTCAAACAGATATAGTTTTTTGTGATAACATAAGCCCAACTCAATTGCCAATTCAATTAGCAGATGCAATTGCAAATCAGTCTGGTGTAACATATGTGGATGTTTACATGGCTAATGATCATTTTATTTCTGATTTGAATGTAGAGTTGAGTATACAGCACACCTGGTTGTCCGATATGATATTGACTTTAATTTCTCCAGACGGTACCGAAGTTGTTTTAGCAAGAAACATAGGAGGTTCGAGTTCTAATTTTGTGAATACTATATTTGATCAAGAATCTTCTAATTTAACCGAAGAAGGGTCGGCTCCTTTTACGGGTACTTTTAAGCCGGAAGAAGATTTAAGTGTTTTTGTTGGTCAATCTTCTATAGGAAAATGGAGGTTAAAAATAGAAGATATTGGACCTTCTGACACAGGACAAATTGTTTTAATGAATTTGATTTTTTGTGTAAATGGAATTATTTTAGAAAACGACGATTCTGATTTAATTCCAAATGAATCAGATAATTGCCCTTTAATAACAAACCAAAATCAGCTTGATTCAGATTCAGACGGTCAAGGAGATTTATGTGATGTCGATACGTTTAATAATTTTACGATCTCAAAAAAAGACGAAACCTGTATTTCAAGAAACAACGGAGGAATTCAAATCAGTGCAATAGCCTCTGCAGATTACACAGTTCAAGTTACTGGGCCCAACGGTTTTGATAATAGCTATAGTTTTTCTTCCTACACCTTAAATATACCCAATTTAGAAAGTGGTGATTATTTAATTTGTTTTAGTGTGGTTGGCGATTCTAGTTTCGAACGTTGTTACACTGCTTCTGTAGAACAACCCGAACCTTTATTGGTTACTTCTTTAGTGAATGAAAGTGATAAAACCTTATCATTATCTTTAAACGGTTCTGAGGTATATACTGTTGTTTTAAACAATCAAATCAAAAGGGTTAGTAATGTTTCTCAATTGAATTTATCGCTGAAGTCTGGATTCAATAAAGTTGAGGTTTCAACAGATTTAAGTTGTCAAGGCTCTTACCATAAAGAAATTTATATCGCTCCAAATTCAATGCTATTTCCAAATCCTGTCAAAGATGTAGCTTATCTTTTAATTGGAGGAACTTCAAAAAACATTCAATATATTATTTATGACGTTCAAGGTAATGTTGTAAAAGATAAATCAATTAGATTAGAATCTAATAATAGAAAACATCCTATTGATATCAGTACTCTAGTTAGTGGTAATTATTTTTTAAATGTAATCAGTGAACAAAAGCGGGAAACTATAAAATTTATAAAGCAATGAAAAGTACACTAAAAACAATAGTTCTTGGTTTATTAGCTTTGTATTGCTGGTCGTGTTCAAAACCATCTATACCAGAGCCAGATCCAGTCATATTGATTTCACCTGAAAAAAATAACAGTTGTTTACCCTTGTTTTCAACAACGAGTCAAGGTGTGATTAGTTTTGAGTGGTTAGAGTCTTTAAACACAGATTCCTACGAAATACATATTCGGAATTCGATTACAGGCGAAGAACAAAGTCGCTCAATTGATTTAACAAGTGCAATTATAACAATAGACCGAGGAGCTCCTTATAGTTGGTGGGTTATTTCAGAATCTTTAGCGAGCCCCGTACGAACAAAAAGTGAGGTGTGGAGTTTTTATTTAGAGGCATTACAGCAAGAAAGTTATTTGCCATTTTCAGCTCAATTGGTTAGTCCACTTAACGGGGAAACTATTTCTTTATCTTCAAATCAATATTCGTTGCAATGGAACGGATCAGATTTAGATGGTGACATCGACTATTACAGGGTTTATATTGGATCTTCAGAAACTCAATTAAATTTAGTGCAAGATAACTTATCAGCCACTAGTTATTCAGCATCTTTATCTTCGGAGCAGACCTATTATTGGAAAATAATTACTGTAGATGAAGCAGGAAATCAATCCGAGTCATCCGTTTTTAACTTCATCACCTTTTAAGTTCCGTTATATTGATTCATTGCGGCTTGAATTCCTTGAGTTACAAAAGCTAAAATTTGTGCTTTGGTTTTTTCAATTCTTAATTTCATTTGGTCCAGTTCTTGGGTAGTCCATTTGCCTAGTACAAAGTCTACTGTATTGTATCCTTTCTGATCACTTTGAATTCCAAAACGAATTCTTGGGTAATTAGGAGTGTTTAGTTGAGCCTGGATGTCTTTTAACCCATTGTGACCACCGTCACTTCCTTTTGGTTTCAATCGAATTGTTCCAAAAGGTAAGTTAAGATCATCTGTTATTATTAGGATGTTTTCTAAAGGAATATTTTCTTTAATTGCCCAATATCGAACTGCCTTTCCGCTGAGGTTCATCAAGGTAGAGGGTTTTAGTAAAAGCATTGATTTCCCTTTAAATCGAGTTTTACAAATGGCGCCATAACGTACATCTTCAAAAATCAATTCACGTTCTTCTGCAAAGCTATTTAACACTTTAAATCCGATGTTATGACGGGTGTTGTAGTAAGCTGCTCCAATGTTTCCTAATCCTACAATTAAAAATTTTTTCAAAGGGTCTTCTTTTGGTTTTTTACTTCTTGGAAAAAGTTTTTTTATACAATTCATTTAGTTAGTAAAGTATAAATATAAAAAAAGCATCTGTTGCAAACCAACAGATGCTTTTATAAAGATAATAGTAGTTGCTTATTCAGCTGCTTCAGTAGCTTCTTCGCCACTATCTTCTACAGCTTCATCAACAGCCGCATGTTTAATTGCAGCTCTAGAAGTTCTTACTTGACAGATTACAGTGTTGTCTGGGTGAACAAAACTATAATCATCAGATTTAATGTCTGCTGTGTATAGTTTTTGACCTAATTCTAGTTCAGAAATATCTGCTACGATTGTATCAGGAAGGTTACTTGGAATAGCTTTAACGCGAAGTTTACGCTTGTTTAGCACTAAACTTCCACCGCTAATAAGTACTCCAGGAGCAGCACCTTGTATATCTACAGGTATGTTCATAGAGATTTCTTTGTCTGCACTAGCTTCATAAAAGTCAATGTGTAGAATTCGATCTGTTACTGGGTGAAATTGAATGTCTTGTAGAATTGCATTAATTGATGAATTGTCATCAAGTTTAATTACTACTGTGTGTGCGTTTGGAGTGTAAACGAGTTTGCTGAAATCTAGTTCTTTCGCTGCAAAATGTACGGGATTTTTTTCACCGTATAAAACGCAGGGAACCATACCAGCATTACGTAAGGCTTTTGTCGCTTTCTTGCCTACGCTTTCTCTTTTTGATCCGTTAATTGTAATTGATTTCATTGGTATTTATTTATTGAATTAAACTATAAATTTAGAACTAATTGATTTGTTTTCATGAACCTCACGCATAGTACTTGCGAAAAGATCTGCTGAACTCAAAACTTTTATTTTGGGGCTTTGTTTTTTGGGAGGAATAGAATCGGTTACAATAAGTTCTTCTAATAAAGAATTCTCGATACGTTCATAAGCATTACCAGAAAGAAGTGCATGTGTACAAATTGCACGAACCGAAATGGCTCCTCGCTCAATCATAACTTCTGCAGCTTTAGTTAAAGTCCCCGCGGTGTCGACCATATCGTCAACTAGGATTACATTTTTACCTTTTACATCACCAATTAATTCCATGTGTGCAATAACATTTGCTTTTTCGCGCTGCTTGTAACAAATTACAACATCGCTTTGAAGAAATTTAGAATAGGCATAAGCTCTTTTAGAGCCACCCATATCTGGAGACGCAATGGTTAAGTTTTCTAGATTAAGAGACTTAACATAGGGTACGAATATTGTAGAAGCAAATAAATGATCTACTGGTTTTTCAAAAAATCCTTGAATCTGATCTGCATGTAAATCCATAGTAATTATTCGAGTAGCTCCAGCAGCTTCAAGAAGGTTCGCTATGAGTTTTGCTCCAATCGGTACTCTAGGTTTATCCTTTCTGTCTTGTCTTGCCCATCCAAAATAGGGCATAACGGCAGTAATGTGTCTTGCAGAAGCTCTTTTAGCTGCATCAATCATTAGGAGTAATTCCATAAGATTCTCAGAACTAGGATGCGTTGATCCTACCAAGAAAACTCTCGATCCACGAACAGACTCTTCGAATGAAGGTTGAAACTCTCCATCACTATAATGAGAAAAGGCCACTTTCCCCATAGGGATACCGAATTTCATGGCGATTTCTTTTGCAAGAACTTCGCTCTGAGTACAACTGAAAATTTTTGCTTCTGTTTTCATTTGGCCTAATTTATTGTTCGACATTAATTTAGGGAATGCAAATTTAAAAATTATTTTAGGTATAACGCTCTTTAATGCGATTATTTTAGGTATCCAAAAATAATTTTCTACTTTTGTCTCCCATTAGCCTCGATGGCGGAATTGGTAGACGCGTTGGATTCAAAATCCAATTCTCTCGGGAGTGTGGGTTCGATTCCCACTCGAGGTACAAAATTAAAACCCATTTGCTTAATAATTAAGTGATTGGGTTTTTTGATGTAAAACAACTCAAGTCATAAAACCATACACTTTCTTAGACTATAAGTAAATTAAGGTTCATAGTTAAAAAAAGTAGAATATAGTTTTTTAACAGTCTATTCAAACAAAAAAGAATAAAATTCATTACTTTGGTAAACCAATTTGGTAATCCAATATTATGAATCGATTTTTATCCCTTAAAACGACTATTTTAATTTTCTTTATTTCTTTAGCTGCAGCGGCTCAGGATCACCCTAATTTGATATTAACACAATCTGGTGTTGAGCAAATTAGAGAAAACTTAGGAAAAGTTCCTTTTTTTGACGCCTATTTAGCTGAGGTTAAAGCCGAAGTTGATGCCGAAATGAAAACAGGGATTGATGTTCCTATACCGAAGGATATGGCAGGTGGATATACCCATGTTCGTCACAAAAAAAACTTTCTAATCCTCCAAAAAGCCGGTGTCTTATATCAAATTTTAGAAGATGATGTTTATGCTGATTATGTGAAAGATGTTTTAATGGAATATGCCCGTATATATAAATCTTTACCGATTCATCCTCAGCCAAGATCTTATGCTAGAGGTAAATTATTTTGGCAATGCTTAAATGATGCAAACTGGTTAGTTTATGTAAGTCAAGCATATGACTGTATTTATAATTCTTTATCTAAAAAAGAAAGAAAGCATTTAGAAAACGAATTATTTCGTCCATTTGCAGATTATATTTCAGTTGAAAACCCTCAATACTTTAACCGCATCCACAACCATAGTACCTGGGGGAATGCCGCCGTTGGTATGATGGGATTGGTAATGGATGACGAAGAGTTAATTCAACGTGCGTTGTATGGACTAAAACAAGACGGAATCTCTGAAAACGCAAAAGATAACGATGGAGGATTTATAAAAGATAAAGAAGGAAAAGCCGGCTTTTTAGCAAATATAGAAGCACCTTTTTCTCCCGAAGGATACTATACAGAAGCACCTTATTACCAACGTTACGCGATGTATCCTTATTTATTATTTGCTGTTGGATTGAATAATGTTCGCCCCGAAGAAAAAATATTTGAGTATAAAAATGGCGTGCTCCTAAAAGCAGTTAATACGTTGTTGAACTTAACAGATTCAGATGGTGAGTTTTACCCCCTTAACGATGCTCAGAAAGGGATGTCTTATTTTTCTAGGGAGCTAGTTTCTGCAGTTGATATAGCGTATCATTACGGCGATCAAAATCCAGGATTACTTTCCATCGCTAGAAAACAAGGGAAACTAACATTAGATGATGCAGGATTTTCTGTTGCTAAAGCAATAGCAAACGGTAAATCAGAGCCTTTTACAAAACAATCAATGGAGCTTACTGATGGCCCAAATGGGGAGCAAGGGGGGATTACAATTCTTAGATCAGGCTCACAAGAAAACGAACTAAATTTAGTTGCAAAGTATACAGCTCACGGGAATAGCCATGGTCACTACGATAAGCTTTCATATTTGTTATACAATAAAGGGGAAGAGGTTTTACAAGATTATGGTCTTGCACGGTTTGTTAATATTGATCAGAAAAATGGAGGAGGTTATTTAAAGGAAAACACGAGTTGGGCAAAGCAAACTATAGCTCATAATACTTTAGTGTTGAATGAAACTTCTCATTTTAATGGGAAATATGCGATTGGAAGTAAGTTCCATTCAGACAAATATTTCAGTTCACTTTCGTCTGACGGAAGTCAAATAATTAGTGCAAAAGAAAATAATGCCTACCTAGGGGTTAAAATGCACAGAACTTTGATTATGATAGAAGATGATCGTTTTGACAACCCTCTAGTTTTAGATGTATTTAAGGTACATTCAGAAAATAAAAATCAGTATGATTTACCACATCATTATTTTGGACAAATAATTTCTTCTAGCTTTCCACTCGAGGCACAACCAACCCTTGCTCCCCTGGGATCGGCTCATGGTTATCAGCATTTGTGGTTGCAGTCCAAAGGGAAAAACGGAGCAGAAGTTAATCAGTTGAGTTGGTTTACTGGATCTGCTTTTAGAACATTAACAATGTTAAACACAGCAGCAGATGAATTTTTATTCACCCAATTAGGAGCAAATGACCCGGAGTTTAATTTAAGATCAGATTCTTCCTTTATATTAAGGAGAAAAAATACAGACTCCACTTTATTTGTAAATGCAATTGAGGTTCATGGTAGCTATAGTCCAGTAACCGAAATAGCACTCAATTCAACTTCTTCTATCAAGGGTATTTCTAAAGTGATGGATACTGATGATTATACAGTAGTTAAAATAGACCTAACAACTGGAAGTCCAATTGAGGTTTACCTATCCAATCAAAATTCTAGTAACAATAAAGAACATACACTAACAGTAAACGGGAACCTAACCAAATGGTCAGGTCCTTTTTTAATTAAATAAACTAAAATAATAACAATGAAAAGTTTTGGAACAAGCAAAGAGTTTTTAATGACAGATGACATCGAATGGGAAACTGTTGGAGAAGGAGTTAAAAGAAAAATAATGGGATATGATGATAAAATCATGTTGGTTCATGTTGATTTCGAAAAAGGAAGTATCGGACCAATGCATCAACATCCTCATTCTCAGGTAACTTATGTGGTATCTGGGTCTTTTGATGTAACGATTGACGGTAAAACTCAAACTTTAAAAGCTGGGGACAGTTTTTATATCCCAACAAATGCATTACATGGTGCAATTTGTACCTCTCCAGGGCAATTAATTGATGTTTTTAGCCCAATTCGTGAGGATTTCATGGAATAATTATTAAAAAAATAAGGATACCTTAATTTTTTTAATATATTTGGTAAACCAGTTTGGTTTTCCAAATTGTCAAAACATTATGGAAAAAGGATAGTTAACCCTATCCTTTTTTAGATTACTTCATTATAAATATAGGAGTAATAAAGACACCGCCAAGGTGGTAACCCAGAAACTTCTAATCATTTGTTTTTTGTTACTGTTTTTTGCGATCGCTTCATTTGAAGCGAAATTATTTTAATAAAAACAATGTAAACTAACTATTAACAACGTATGAAAATTAAATCTCACTTAACACTGTTGTTTGTTCTTATTGGCGCAGCCTTTGGATTTGCACAGACACAACTCAGTGGTTCAGTTACAGATGCTAATGGGCAACCTATTCCAGGAGCAACTATAATTGTTCAGGGCACAAACAACGGAACAACCTCCGATTTCGATGGTAATTACACAATATCCATTGAAGAAAATCAAAATCTTCTAATCTCTTACCTAGGTTACGCAACTCAAACTATTCTATTCACGGGTCAAGACAATGTGAACATCAGCTTAGTAGAGGATTTAAATGAATTAGATGAAATCGTTATCACAGGTTACGGTACTCAAAAGAAGTCTCATTTAACAGGAGCTATTTCTAAGATTACCAACGAAAAACTAGACCAAATAGCAGTATCCCGTGTGGATGACGCTTTAGTAGGTCAAGTTTCTGGGGTAAATATTGCTGCAACTGAAGGTGAGGCAGGATCTGCTCCAACCATACGTATTCGTGGTACTGGTTCTATTTCTGCAAGTTCTGATCCTGCTATTGTAGTAGACGGTCTTGTAGTAGACAACGACTATTTAAGCAACTTAGATATGAATGACGTAGCTTCTTTCGAAATTTTAAAAGATGCTGCTTCTGCTGCAATCTATGGATCTAGAGGGGCAAACGGGGTTATCTTAATCACAACTAAAGAAGGAGAAGAAGGTAAAACTAAATTTACATACAATTCTTACTTAGGTTTTAAAGAAGCGCACCAAAGTGATGCTTACTCTTTTTCTTTGGCTGACTCGGCTGCAGAAGAGTTAGCTGCAAATGGTTCTATATCGAACCAAACACAACGTAAATTAGATCTCGGTATAGATAGAAGCTGGCAAGATGTTATTTTTGACGGTGGTACCATCAAGAGTCACTCGTTTGCTGTTCGTGGTGGAAACAAGAAAACAAAATACAGTACAGCTTTAAACTTCGTTCATGACGAAGGGGTGCTATTAACAGACGACTTTAAAAAGTATAACGTTAAATTAAAAGTTGATACTAAACTTAACGACGATTTTTCAGTAGGAGTAAACTTAAGCCCTTCCTACACAAATAGAAGACGTTTCGACGGTTCTGCTCATGATATTTTACGTCAAACCGTATGGTTACCACTATACTTAGATGGAAATACTATTGGTCAAGTAAACCGAGTAAGAGACGGTGGGAAATATGCAAATGCACAAATCGGAGACTACGCTATTCAACGTATGTTTGATGATTGGGATATGACAAACAATGTTGCTGTAACCAGTGGTCAAGATATTAGTAATACATCTAACACCAACCCTGCTGCAAAAGTTTTGGAACGTGATCGTAACGATTATAAATTCAAACTTTACGGTAGTATGTACATGAAGTACAAGATTGCCAAAGGATTGAACTTTAAAACAACAATCGCAGGTGATTTCCAAAACACAAAACAAGATCGCTGGCAAGGTGTTCAGTCGAATAGAAATGGTGCTTCGGCAGCAAGTTATTCAACTAGTACACAAAATAGAATGCACTTTGTAACGGACAACTTTCTTAACTTCGATAGAGAATTTAACGGACATGAAATCAGTGCTATCCTAGGTTTCTCTGCTGAAAAGTGGGATACTCAATACGAAAGCTTAAATGCAGCTGGTTACCAGTCAGATTTATTAAGAACGATTAGTGCTGGAGATCCAACTACAGTTCAAGGAGCTTCTTATGATTATGCACAACGTTTAATTTCTTATGTATCGAGAGTGAACTACGCATATAACGATAAGTACTTAGTTTCTTTAAGTATGCGTCGTGATGGTTTCTCTTCTTTCGGACAAGATTCTAAATACGGTAACTTCCCAGCAGCATCTCTTGGTTGGAATATTGCTAAAGAAGATTTCTTAGCTGGAAACGAGGTTGTTAGTAATTTGAAATTCCGTTTTAGTTACGGTGTATCTGGAAATCCATTCTTTAGAACAGGAAATGTTTTAGTAGACAGTTTCCCTTACTTAGCTTTACTTGAATCGTCTACTGCTATAGTTGACGGTGGAAGTGCAGCAGGATTCAATCCACTTAACATTGCAAACCAACAATTACAGTGGGAGAGTTCAACTGAAATCAACCCAGGTCTTGACTTTGGTTTCTTCAATAACAGAATTACAGGGTCGGTTGAATACTACCAAAGAAATAGTGAAAAACTATTAATCGACAACCCAGTTTCTTCTACTACTGGATTTAGCAGTGCCTTAGTAAATATTGGTGAGGTTAAAAACAGTGGTTATGAATTTGAAATTCGCACGAAGAATGTTACTTCTGAGAACTTTAGTTGGAATACAACTGTATTACTTTCTGCTAACGACAATGAGCTTGTTAGTTTTGGAGACTCTGACGGTCAGATTCAAAATATCGATGCAAAACGTGCTGCAGAATGGATTAATTCAGTTGGAAACCCAATTTCTTCTTTCTACGGTTGGGTAGTAGATCGTGATATTCCATTAGAATTCATCAAGAATCCATATCACCCAATCGGAGCAGAAGCACAAGATGTTTATGTAAAAGATTTAAATGGAGACGGATTAATTGACGACGATGATAAAACAATCTTAGGAGATCCATACGCAGATTTAGTTTGGAGTATTGCTAATGATTTTAAAATCGGAAACTTTGATTTAAGTTTCATGATCCAAGGAAGTGAAGGAGCTATGGTAAGAAATATGGGAGACCAGTATATCTTCAACCACTTCAACTCCGCCCAGGATTTTGATACTGCTACTACGCCGGATCAACACCTTATTAAGCAAAAAATCTTTACAAACGATATTGTACAAGATGCTTCATATATAGCGTTGAGAAACATTAATATTGGTTATAGAATTCCACAAGAATTTTTAGATGAATTAAATGTTAATTCTGCTCGAATATATGCATCAGGACAAAACTTGTTCTACAAGACAGCTGAAGGCTATACTGGATTCAACCCAGAATCGATCAACACGACGTCTCCAACGACTTATGGATATCAGAGAGCTGGATCGCCAGTATTTAGTACTATTTCATTAGGACTGAATATTGAATTTTAATCAAACTAAACGAAAAAAATATATTATGAAACAATTACAAATTTTAACACTGGTTTTGTTAGGAGCATTTGTTTCTTCTTGTGAGGAGGATTACTTGGAGCCAGCACTTACGTCGGCGATCAACGGATCTAACTTTTACTCTAGTCCAGAGCAAGTAGAATCGGCTGTTATTAACATGTACGATGGTTTACAGGGAGTTAATTCTTCATCTGGAAACGATAATCACGCTACTCAAATTGAGTTTTATATCACAGAAATGCGTTCTGACAATACAAGAACAAAATCAAGTGAAGGTGAAGCAGCTCAATTCGAAAGCTACGATGTTCAAGCAACAAATGGTATAGTTGAAGATTATTACAGAAGTTTTTACAATGTAATATTTCGAGCTAACACGGTTTTAGCTAACCTTTCTGCAGCTGGATCATCAGCTAATCAATTCGAAGGTGAAGCTAAATTTGTTCGAGCTTATGCTAACTTTAACTTAGTCCGTTTATACGGAGCTATTCCTTTAGTAACGGAACCAATTAGTCCACTAAATACTGAAGTTGCTTATACTCGTGCATCAGTTGCAGATGTTTACGCATTAATAGTAAGTGATTTAACTACTGCAGCAGCTAGCTTAAATAACAATTATCGTACGCGTGCATCTCGTTCAGCAGCTCAAGCATTACTTGCTAAAGTTCATTTAACACTTGGAAACTACGCTGACGCACGTTCATTATTAGAAGCAGTTGTATCTTCAGGTGGGTATTCTTTAGAAGCTAACTTTAGCGATGTATTCTATGACGAAGGAAATTCAGAAACTATTTTCGCAATAGGTTATTCACCAGGAGGTTTAGATAGTCAAAACTTTTCTGCAGAATGGCTAAATGCTGTTGGTAGAACTTCAGGAGTAAACTATGTAACTGCAGATGTTCGAACTGCATTTGATGAGTTCGGTGGAAATCGTTCAGCTGTTTCTTTCAGACAAGACGCAAGTCAACCAGAACAATATCAAGTAGCTAAATATTTCCCTAACGGAGAATTAGATGCACCTTACGTTGCTGACCCAACAAAAGCGGGTAACGACTGGATCGTATTGCGTTTAGCAGATGTTTTATTATTACATGTAGAGTCAATTATGGCAGGTGCAAACGAAACTATTGATCCAGCAGCCTTGGCTTCTTTTCAAGCAGTTCGTGACCGCGCAGGTTTAACGACTCCAGTAACAATAGTTACTAAAGATCTATTATTAAATGAGCGTCGTGTAGAACTTGCATTTGAGAATCACCGTTTATTTGATCTGATGCGTATGGGTGTAGCACAAGATGTATTATCTGCCTTTTCAACTACAAATGGTTATGGTTACACAAGTACAGATATCCTTTTACCAATTCCTCAGAGAGAGATTGGTTTGAGTCTAGGAACTTTAACGCAGAACCCTGGATATTAATCTATAGTTAAACACAATATGGGCTTGGAAATTTCAAGCCCGTATTAAAAAAAACAACCTTATGAAAATATTTAATAACAATACACTAAAATCAATGAACTTACCGTTCGTTTTTTTAGTTAACTTTCTTTTGCTAGGATCTGTTTCCTGTGAAAAATTTGAATTACCAGAGTCAGGGTCTATACAAGATCTTACCCCGCCAAGTGCTAATTTTAGTGCCGTAGGAACAGATGATTATTTAACATACAACTTCTCTAATACTTCAAAAAGTGCTACGGATTATGTATGGACGTTCCCTGGAGGATCCTCTTCTACTGCTAATGAGCCTAGTTTTACCTTCCCATCAATTGGTACGTATAGTGTTTCATTAGAAGCTTCTGATAAGAATCTTTTAAGTAATACATATTCTGCACAAATTAATATAGTAGAGCCGCCAATTCCTCCTGCAATTAATCCGGAAGTACTTAACGGAGATTTTGCTGACGGAAGTTATGATTTTTGGAAAATTGCATCTTTTACAGGTGGAACAAGAAATCCTTATAACGGTAGTAGTGATGGTGAAAGCCTAAACTATGACGGGTCAGATAACGGAGGTAAAACTGCTGGTGCTAAATGGACAAATTCAACAAAAGCAATTCCTTTAACAAGTTCATCCCGCTTTGCATACCAAGCCCATACAATTTCACCAGGGCGTGATTATTTTATTGAATACAGCTATGCTGTTAAAACAGGTGGTTTAGATACTGACCGTGTTGTTGTAGCAATTTTACCTGGACACTACAGCGAAGGACAAGACGCTTTGGCGGCTACTCCAATTGTTGAAGTTCCGAGTACAGCAATTCTTGACAAAGGAAACTTTACGTTAGTTAAAGCGAGATTTACAGCACCAGAGAGTGGATTGGTATCTATTTGGATGTATGGAGTTTCTACTAAAGATGCTTATATAGATAACGTAAAACTTTATTCAGCAGATTAATTTCAATTCAGGTAAATGAATGTATATTCTCTTAGAAGCATTTTCTTATTGATCTTTTCTTTTAGCTTTTTATTCGCCTATTCAGGTTCTAAAAAAAGTGATATTGGTTTAAGTAAACTCGAATTAGATCAAGCTGAGAGAGAATTAGTAAATAGTCAGGACAGTGCTTCGGCTGAAATTCCAGCCGAAAGCACTAGTTCTACAACTACTACTACATCAACAGTATTACCGAATATAGATTTAAGTAATTGGAAAATTACACTACCTATAGGAAATCCAACTTCAGTAAGACCTCCTGAAATATTAGATTACGCTAATAACGAGACTTTAAAGCCGTTTTTTTATAACGATACTACAGACGGTTCTATAGTTTTTTATGCATATCCAGCAAACACTACTGCTAACTCCTCTTATTCAAGAACAGAGTTGCGGGAGCAAATGGTTGCCGGAAGTGATCATACAAACTGGACCTTTGCACAAGGTGGTTACATGCGCGGAGTCTTATCTGTTCCAGAAGTTTCAATAGCAGAAAATGGTAAACCGCACAAAGTTATAATCATGCAGATTCATGGTCGTTTGACCGATGAGCAGCGCGATTTAATCGGAGAGGATGATAATAACGCACCACCAATATTGAAGATCTATTGGAATAATGGGCGTGTTCGAATCAAAACTAAAGTTGTCAAAAACCTAAACGCAACTTATGAAGAGCTTCTTCATGAAAGCGCATGGGGAGACGACGAGGGATATACGATTCCAGTAAACGTTGGTCATGATAAGTTTACACTTGAGGTACTGGTTTCAAATGGTGTAATGGAGATTGTTTTTAATGAATTATATTCCATAGTATACAACAGTGTGCACATTCAAAAGTGGGGAATATTCGAGAACTACTTCAAGGCAGGAAATTATTTCCAAAGTCGTGATGAAGGTTCATTTGCTCGCGTTAAATACTATGAATTAGATGTTAATCATGATTAAAGGATTGAAAAAATAAATAAAAAGTTATCTTCACATGATTTTAGTAATAAATTCAAGAAGTTTATAAGCAATAATTATGATAATAGAAAGTGAAATTCAAAGCACAAAAAAGAAGATTATATCTGCTTTGAAAGACTTAATTAATCAAAAAAATTTTGAGCCAGGCGATAAGCTCCCATCCGAGCGTATGTTGTCTGAACGTTTTAATGTTTCTAGAGGTAACTTACGAGATGCCCTTCAAACTTTAGAATATTATGGTCTAGTAAAATCGATTCCACAGAGTGGAACTTTTATTGCTGATATTGGTATTACTGCCATGAACGGAATGATAGATGATATCTTGGGATTACCTTCACCTCATTTTAAGGAGTTGGTAGAAGCTCGAATATTTTTAGAGTTAAAAGCTGTTAAATTAGCAGCTCTAAGAAGAACAGCAGATGATTTGATTCACATAGAAAATGCTTTAGCAGATTACTCTGATAAAGTAATTCGTGGAGAAGATGCAGTACAAGAAGATTTACTGTTCCATTTAGCTATAGCACGTGCCAGCAGAAATGCTACCTTAAACACGTTTATGCTTAAAATTACCCCTGAAATAATCAACAATTTCGAACAGCATCATGTTTGTGATAAAGACACTGCTTTTAAAGGAATTGAAGAACATAAAACAATATTAGACGCAATAAAAAATCAAGATCCTTTTGCAGCAAAAGAAGGTATGAAAAAGCATTTCAAGGATCTTTATCAATATTGCTATAATGTAGATTAATATTCATCTCATTAAAAAAAGAAATTTAGTATTCTATCGTTTTTAGCTTAAGATGATTGAGCATCTATAGAATAGATACAATACAGGTCGGAAAAGAAGATCACTACAGGTATCTCAGCAATCACCGACAATTATATCCCAAAAACTGCGAAAGAATCTACAATGAATCTTTCGCAGTTATTTTTTGCTCTTCAATAGCTTCTTATTGATTATTTAATGATTTCGGACTCTAAATAATACTAATTTGCTAAGTTCTATAGGCAAATTTTGTTGATTTTGTTAAAAATTTCAATTCACCTCATTTTTTTTTAATATTTTTTTAACAGTTATAAACAAAGAGAAAGTTACAAAAAACCCTTATGTATACTGGTTTTGTGAGCTTTTTTATGTTCATCTAACTTGTTTTTAGATAAGAACTAGCATCCTTTTTTTTCTTACATCTTTAGGAAGATTCATTTTTTTGTTTACATTTGGAAAACCAATTTGGTAAACCAATCTGGTTTTCCAAATTAAAAACATATAAAAAAAAGCGGAGTTGTACCTGTCTTTTTTGCTTGTTTCACTTAATAAGAAGTGAAATAATTAAGGCACTCCCAAAATTGTGATACACGAAAATATATTTTATGTATCCATTTTTGTGCGATTATCTCTTTTAAAGAGATGAAATAATTTTTAAAAATATATATCAAAATTAATTAAACAATCTATGAAAATTAAATCACACTTAACACTGTTGTTTGTTCTACTGAGCGTAGTCTTTGGATTTGCTCAAGCACAAACCAGTGGAACAGTAGCAGATGCAAATGGTGAACCAATACCGGGTGCAACTATTATTGTTCAAGGAACAAGCAATGGAACAACTTCCGACTTTGACGGTAACTTTTCCATTTCTGTAGAAAATGACCAAAACTTAGAAATTTCTTATCTTGGTTACACTACACAAATTATTCAATTCACAGGTCAAGACACTATTAGTGTTGTATTACAAGAAGATCAAAATGAATTAGATGAAATCGTGGTAACAGGTTATGGTACACGTAAAAGATCTCAATTAACTGGTGCAGTTGCTAAAATTGGTGGTGGCGATGTTGCTGCTGTTCAAGCTGCTCGTGTTGATGATGCTCTTGCAGGTAAATTATCTGGGGTATTAATTCAGAACCAAGATGGTTCTCCTGGTGCTGCTCCAAAAATTCAAATTAGAGCTGCTTCATCTATTTCAGGTGCTTCTAATCCTTTAATAGTTGTAGACGGATATCCAATTTCAGGTGGTATTCAGTCCGTTAACCCAAATGATATTCAAAGTATAGAGATCTTAAAAGATGCTGCTTCTGCTGCAATCTATGGTTCTCGTGGTGCGAACGGGGTTATCTTGATTACTACTAAAAAAGGTAAATCTGGAAAAGCTACATTTAGTTATAATGCTTACACTAGCTTCTCAAGCAAATACAGAGAAAACATTCTTATGTCTGGACCAGAGTGGGCTGCTCATTCAAGAGCTCAGATCGCTGCTGGTAATTGGACAAGCACTGTTAATACTAAGGATGCTGCATTCTTAGAGTACAGATTAAATGCTTATGAAAATTCTCCTGGTGCAATTAGCCCAGAAGATTGGTTATTCCAAACAGGTCAATCTAACAGCCATGACTTTAGTATGAGTGGTGGAACTGATGATGTAAATTACTTTGCTTCTGTTGGATACCAAGACATCGAAGGTGTTGTAATTACACAAGGATTTGAAAGACTTAACTTCCGTGCTAGCGTTGATGCTAAATTAAACGACAAGTTAAAAGCTGGAATTAACGCGAACGGATTCTCTTCTAAAAGAGATATTCTAGGGCATGACATGAGGGATCTTTTAAGAGCTTATGGTGTTCACCCTATTTATCATACAGCTGAATCTATCGCATTTGTTCAGCAGTTAGATGCTCAAGCTCAAGCTTTAGGTTTATCTCCATTTAATAATGGATACAGAGGATCAGGTTATGAAGCTAGCAGTATTTTTGATTTAGAGCCAGGAATGGCAGCACAAGACTGGCACTACGGAAGAGCTAACAATGGTATTGGTGGTTCTGGAGATGCAGGTCCTGCAGCTAAATTAGATAACGTAGAGAGCTGGGAAAAATCTTATTTCGCTAATGTTAGTGGTTACTTAGAGTATGCTATATCTGATGACTTAAATGTTAAATCTGTATTAGGAGGTGATATTAGAGATACTCAATCATATTCTCACAGATTAATTGGATATGATTCTAGAGCAAGAACTTCTCAAACGTTTATGAGACAGGATGATTTAAAATTAACTACTTTGTTGAGTGAAACTACTTTAAACTTTGCTAAAGTAATTGGTAGCCATGATATCTCTGCAGTAGCAGGTATTGAATATCAAACAACTAAATTAACTGGAAACAGTTTAAGAGGGGTTAATGTTCCTGATCAAGCTATCCTTAACTGGAATTTATTTGCTCCTGAAGACATTACTGTTACAGAGAGAAATGAAACAAGAGTTAGAGAAAGTGTTTTCGGTCGTGTAAACTATGCGTACGATGATCGTTTCTTAGCGTCAGTTTCTTTAAGACGTGATGGTGATTCTCGTTTTGGATCTAACAAGAGATATGAAACTTTCCCTGCAGTATCTGTAGGTTGGAATATTCACAATGAATCTTTCCTTGCAGGTAACGAGACTTTAAGTCAATTAAAAGTAAGATTTAGTACAGGTTCATTAGGGACTACTTCTTTCTTAGGTTCTTATGATTCATTAAGTTTACTTTCTCCTTCGGCAACGATCTATGGAACTGGATACTTAATACCTTCAAACTCGCCTAACCCTGACTTAACTTGGCAAACAAATACTGAGACTAACTTCGGTCTTGATCTTGGAATCTTAAATAACCGTTTCACTTTAGGTGTTGATTACTATACATCTGATATTGAAAACATATTAATTAACCAAGCTCAGTCAGAAGTACTTGGAAACCCATCTTCTATTCTTAATGTTGGTGATGTTCAAAGTTCAGGTTTAGAATTTGAATTAACAGGAGTACTTGTTGATTCTAATGACTTTGCATGGAATATGAATGCAAACTTATCTACAGTTGATACTGAAATTACTTACTTAGGTGGTTTAGATGAATTGCCACAGCAAATTTACGGACAAAGTGGACGTGGAGCTGTATTCAGAAACTACGTAGGTGGTGGAATTGGTGAAATGTGGGGATTAGAAACTACTGGTCCTGTTGAAATGGCTTATTTAGCTGATGGTACTAGACATCCAAACAACCAGTCAGGAGAATCTTATGTTGTTGACCAAAATGGTGACGGTGTAATCGACAGAACACGTACTGTTGCTGACGGTGGAGACTTAGTTAAAATTGGACAAAACACACCAGACTTTTACTGGGGTATGTCTCATAACGTAAGCTACAAGCAATTTGATGCTTCGATCCAATTCCAAGGATCTCATGGTGCAGAAGTTTACAACATTGACCCACTTTATTACGGATCTCAATGGGGAGGAAGATTATCTGGTTTACCAGCTGATAGTCCTTTAACTGAAAGAAATAGAAATCAAACAGATGCTATGATTCAAGATGCTTCATACATCGCGTTAAGAAACCTTACTATAGGTTACACGGTTGATTCTACTTTAGTAGAGAGCTTAGGATTAAGTTCTGTAAGAGCATATCTTGCTGCAACTAATTTACTTTACATCATGGGAGATGATTATACTTCATACAACCCAGAAGGTGTAAAAGGTAATGATCCAACAATCTACGGTGCACAAGTTGGTGCAAGTCCGGTTGTTAGAAGTTTTACTGTAGGTTTAAATGTTAACTTTTAAATAAAAAAAAATGAAATATATATACATATTATTTGGATCGCTGTTTTTAATGACAGCATGTTCAGCTGATTTGGATCAATCACCTCCAAATTTAGCTAGCGCAGATTCTTTAACGGACTTTGAAGGTGTATTAAATGCAGCTTATTACTACCAATTAGCTAGTGTTACTCCATTAGCAGTTATGGCAGATTTTAGAGCTGATAACGCACGTATGCAAGAAGCTCCTTACACAGAGTTTGACACTTTTACTAGTAATTTGACTACAATGGAAGATCAGTTTTTTGGTCCTTTATATACAGCAATGTATAAGTCAATTTTAAGTGCTAACAATGTAATTGAAAATTCTACTGATGCTACTCAAGTAGCGGAAGCTAAATTCTTAAGAGCATTATCATACTTTAAGTTAGTAAAGTCTTTCGGAGCAGTTACAATTAATTTATCTGCTGCACCGAGCTTAACAGATACTTCTATCTTAGCTAGATCATCTGCTGAAGAGGTTTACAACGATGTAATCATTCCAGATTTAAACGATGCTATAGCTGGTTTAGGAACTACTATTGTTGACGGAAGAGCTTCTAAATATGCTGCACAAGCATTATTAGGAAAAGCTTACGCTGCAAAAGGAGACTACGCTAGTGCTGCTTCAAACCTTGCTACTGTTATAAATGGTGCTGCTGGTGCAGGAATTAGCTTGAAATCTAACTTCAACGAAATCTTTGGAGCTGCTTACGAGTCTGGTAATTCTGAAATTATCTACTCAACTCGTATTACTGGTTCTATCGTAGATGAGTATTCTTTTGGTTCTGATTTCTGGAACTGGTTTGTTGGAGATGATTCAAAATCTGATTTACCTGTAGACCCAAGTTTAGTTGCTGCATTTGATGCTAGCGATGCTAACGGTGGTGGAACTGACTTAAGAAGAGCAGTTACATTAAGCGCTGACGGTTTAAAAGCTGTTAAATTTCCAAAAGATGGAGGTTTAGGAACAGAGCATGACTGGATCGAAATAAGATTAGCTGACGTTATTTTATTATATGCTGAAGCTTTAAATCAAACTGGATCTCCAGCATCTACTGTGTTAGCTTTATTAGACCCAATTAGAACTAGAGCTGGTTTAACTTCTTTAGTTGGAACTGCATCTACTCAAGCACAGGTTAGTCAAGCTATTTCTAACGAAAGAAGACTAGAGTTAGCTTTCGAAGGTCACAGATGGTTTGACCTAGTAAGAACTAATTTAGTTGACGCTGCAGTGGGACAATCAGTGAATAGTAACTATCACGTATTTCCTATTCCAGTATCTGAAATTCTTGCAACTGGTGGTGTAATCACTCAAAATGCAGGATACTAGTATATTACGTTAATAATTAAGATTAAGCCATTATTACAGCTTCTCCATCTTTAGATTTATCTGATGTTGAACTTAATAATGGTTTAATTTTTATAAACTAGTTGTATTCATAGATTTAATTTGTACAAAGTATAGATCGTTGATTTTAAAATCATGATTTATGATAATTTTCATTTCCATAATTATTTTGTTTTATAATTTATAAAAGAAAGGAAGTTGAAAATTGAAAAAGTATTTGTAAGTCTCAAAAGTGTATATTGTACTGTATTTGTACACAAGTAATTATGTACTATTAAATTAATAGCACATCCAAAAAAATTAAATATGAAAATCAGAGGATTACGATGGTGGATTATCATCTTAATATTTATAGCTACAGTTATAAATTATATAGATAGAACTGCTTTCGCATTATTATGGCCTGAAATGGGCAAGGATCTAGGAATGGATAATTCTGATTATGCCATAATGTTAAATGTTTTTATGGCAACCTATGCTGCAGGTAAATTTTTATCTGGAAAATTATATGATAAGATCGGTACTCGTTTGGGATTTGTTGTTTCGATAGTAGTTTGGTCTTTAGCATCAGCATTTCATGCCTTTGCCAGAGGTTTAATTTCTTTATCCGTAGTTCGCGCCTTATTAGGGTTAGGAGAAGCAGGAAATTGGCCAGGTGCTGTAAAGAGCAATGGAGAATGGTTTCCAGTAAAAGAACGAGCAATAGCTCAAGGAATATTTAATTCTGGTGCATCTATAGGTAATGTAATTGCTCCTTTCATTATTGTATTTCTATATGCAAATTTCGGATGGAAGACTACTTATATAATCCTAGGGGCAGTTGGTTTATTATGGGTTATTCCTTGGTTATTTTTAAATAAGTCTACCCCCGAAAAGCATCCCTGGGTAACACAAGAAGAGCGTGATTTAATTCTAGCCGATAGAATAGATAAAGATGAACAAACCAGCGATGTAAAAGCAAAAAGTTTATCAGTAGGTCAAATATTAAGTTACAAACAATCATGGGGCGTTTTAATTTGTCGATTCTTTATAGAACCAATTTGGTGGTTTTTTGCAGGTTGGATGCCGATTTATTTAAACAAGACTTTTGAACTTAGTATTGAAGAAATTGCAGGGACAATGTGGATTTCCTATTTAATGGCGGCTGCAGGTAGTATTGTTGGAGGATGGTTCTCTGGATTTCTTATGAAATCAAAGTCTGTAGATTCATCTCGAAAAATAACAATAGCCATGGGTGGATTATTAGTGTTTATAGGATTTGTTTCTATCATTCAATTTGTAGGGGAGAACAATTTCATGACCTTTATTTACCTAGCAGGTTTAGTTCTTTTTGGTTTCCAATTTGCAATAGGAAATGTACAAACAATATCGAGCGACTTATTTAGAGGTCCATCCGTAGGAACTCTAGCAGGTTTAGCTGGAACGATAGCGGCGGTATCTCCAATGATAATGAATTGGTTTATCGGAAGAATAACAACAGAATCTTATACACCAGCGTTTATAGCAATTACAGTATCGGTTATTTTAGGAGTTTTATCCATATTCATATTGATAAAAACAATAGAACCTGTTCGAAAAACAATTACAGATTAAATAATAATAATAAATAAAATAAAGTAAAACAATGAGTAACTCAAATAATAAAGTAGCCGTAGTAACTGGTGCAACCGGAGGAATCGGATTTGAAGTAGCCAAGCGTTTAGGCCAAGACGGATATACAGTAGTATTAAACGGTATTGAAGACGAAGCAGGAGCAGAGCGTGTAGCCGAGCTAACCGCAGCAGGTATTACTTCAGAATACTATGGTTTTGATGTAACCAAAGAAGAAGAAGTAACCGCTAATATTACTGCAATAGGAGAGAAGTACGGAAAGATAGATGTACTAGTTAACAACGCAGGTGGACTAGGTGGACGTCAACGTTTTGAAGAAATGACAACAGACTTCTATCGTTTTGTAATGGCATTGAACTTAGATTCAGTATTTTTTGCATCAAGAGCATCAATACCTTTCCTAAAGAAAGGAGACCTTCCAACGATCATCAACTACACGTCGAATGCAGGATGGAATGCAGGAGGTCCAGGAGCAGGAATCTATGGGACTTCAAAAGCAGGAGTTCATGCAATTACACGAGCATTGGCGAAAGACTTAGCAGAATACGGAATCCGAGTAAACGCAGTTTCACCAGGAACAATCGATACCCCATTCCATGCACAGATTAAGTCTACAAAGCCAGAGGTTTTTGCTTCATGGAAGAACAACATCATGTTAGGACGTTTAGGTCAACCAGAAGAGGTAGCTTCTGTTGTATCGTTTTTAGCAGGAAAAGATGCTGCATTTATAACAGCAGAGACTGTACAAATTGGAGGAGGTCAAGCTTTAGGTATCTAAGCAAACACCGACAATTATATCCCAAAAACTGCGAAAGAATCTACAATGAATCTTTCGCAGTTTTTATGAATAGATAACTGATAAACAATTTTTTAGAGAATCAGTTAGTGGATTCATTTTTTTTAGTACTTTTGGTAAACCAATTTGGTAAACCAAATATATGCCCTGCTTATAAAATGATTTCATTTTTTTCTTATCGCAAAGTTTACAGTTGATCTGACTTAAAGTATTTTTGAAAACAATAAATATAAACTGAATAATAAAAATGAAAAAAGTAGTCACTTTTGGGGAAATCATGTTACGATTAGCTCCACAGAATTTTTTAAGATTCTCTCAAGCAAATAGCTTTGATGCTGTTTATGGAGGAGGAGAGTCTAATGTAGCAGTTTCACTAGCTAATTATAACGTCCCAGTTGAGTTTGTTACTCGTTTACCTAAATCTGATATTGGCCAATGTGCTCTTATGGAAATGAGAAAACGCAACGTTGGTACAAAACATATAGTTGAAGGAGGTGACCGATTAGGAATATACTTCTTAGAAACAGGTGCTGTAAGCCGAGGAAGTAAAGTAGTATACGACCGCGCTAATTCTGCAATGTCTGAAATAGAACCAGGAATGGTAGATTGGAGTGAAGTTTTTAAAGATGCACAATGGTTTCACTGGACTGGAATTACTCCAGCAATTTCTCAAAGTGCTGCAGATGCATGTCTAGAAGCAGTTCGTGTGGCTAGTTCAATGGGAATTACAATTTCTACGGACTTAAACTACAGAGCTAAGCTTTGGAACTACGATGGTGATCGCGAAAGCATCATGACTGAATTAACTTCTTACTGTGATATTATTCTAGGAAATGAAGAAGATGCAGAGATGCATTTCGGAATTAAGCCAGAAGGATTAGATATTACCACTCAAGGAGAAGATGTTAAAGCAGAAGCTTTCTTGTCTGTTTGTCAGCAAATGCAAGCTAAATTCCCAAGAGCTAAGAAGGTAATTACAACTCTAAGAGGTTCAATTTCTGCTTCACACAACACTTGGGCAGGAGTTTTATACGATGGAGAAAAAATGTATGAGAGTGCTCAATATCAAATCACACACATTGTAGACCGTGTAGGTGGTGGAGACTCTTTCATGGGAGCTTTAATCTATGGGTTAATTCATTACCCAGAAGATGACCAAAAAGCATTAGACTATGCTGTAGCAGCATCTTGTTTAAAGCACACGATTAAGGGAGACGCTAACTTAGTGACTATACCAGAAATTGAAAAACTAATGGGTGGAGATGCCTCTGGGCGTGTTGCTCGATAATATATATTATGGCACAATATACAAGACTAGAAGTAGTACAGCAAATGAAGGAATCTGGTATGGTTCCTTTATTTTACCATGAAGATATAAACGTAGCTAAGTCTGTTTTAAAGGCTTGTTACGATGGTGGGGCTCGTTTAATGGAGTTCACAAGCCGTGGTGATTTTGCAATCGAAATATTCAATCAATTAATTAAGTATTCTATAGAAGAACTCCCTGGAATGATTTTAGGAGTTGGATCTGTAACGGATGCAGCAGCAGCTTCTCAATATATGCTGTCAGGAGCTAATTTTATTGTAACTCCAGTATTTAGAGAAGATATCGCAATTGTATGTAATCGAAGAAAAGTTCTTTGGTCTCCGGGATGTGGTTCTTTAACTGAAATTGCTACTGCAGAAGAAATGGGATGTGAAGTTGTAAAGCTTTTCCCTGGAAGTACGTATGGACCTGGATTTGTTAAGGCGATTAAAGGCCCACAACCTTGGACTTCTATTATGCCAACAGGTGGTGTTTCTACTGATGAATCTAACCTTAGAGGTTGGTTTGACGCAGGTGTAACTTGTGTTGGTATGGGATCTCAATTGATTTCTAAAGATATTTTAGTAAATAAGTCTTATGATGAATTATCGAAAAACGTGAAAGATACGTTAGCTTTAATTCAAACTTTAAAAGGCTAAAAAATACTCATTTCAATTCATTTAATTGAAATTCTAATATAAAGTCAGAGGTTACGAGTTTATTCTTCTAGAAGAAAACTTTGTTCCTCTGGCTTTTTTGCATTCCCTGCTTTTGGATTGAGTTTTATTATTCCTCCAAATAAAATATTTATTTGGGAAAATAAAAACTTTTGCTTTGCACCATCATTATTTGAAGCAGTTGTTTTTATATCTGGAAGATTTATATATCCTCCTTTAAGTTCACTCTGAATAAAAAATCTTTGAAACAGCGTTAGATTTAAACCAGTCACAAGGTGTGTTCCAAAACCAGCCCAGTGCCAATCGTCATTTCGTTCAAAATTCAAAAAAGTAGCATCTGTTTTAGGCATATATCCTCCAAGCCCAGCTCCAAGTTGTCCATTAAGCTCTATGTTTTTTAAAGCAAATAATTGGGTGTGTTTTCTGATTTCAAAATTTACATAATTCAAACCGTCTGTGTGTTCTAGTTCAAGAAACCCGGGTTCAATAATTATAGGAGTCTTATTGTAAGTGTCATCATATGACGTTCCCGTCTCACTGATAAAACCATTCGCATGTACAATTTGATTTTGATCAACCACATATTTCATATGGTCTATACCAAAGGAAATATCCCAGCGGTCTTTAATAAAATACCCAACTCTTACATTGTATTGTGGCTTTGTTAGTTGAAGTGGGTGGAAATATGTTTTTAAATCAAAAGAAGAAGGCCTATCTTGAGCTGTAACATCTTTTAAGCTTATGTCGTAAGAATTCCCTTTCAATTCAATGTTGGAGTCTGTGTAGGAGCTCCAGTTCCATCCCCAGTAGATGTACAAATTGTTTTTTGAAAGAGCGTTTCGGTCACTTGGTGACTGAGCAACTATTTGTAATGCTGATAATAAAAATAAAATACTCCAAAAATATTTTTTCATGAAATAATAAAGTTCTTAGAACAAATTAAAACTTTATACAAATCTAGATAAATTTATGGTTCCTTAGATCTTGATTTAATTCCAGTTTGGCTTTCTTTTTTCTAGAAAAGAACTCAATCCTTCTTTGCCTTCTTCAGATTCCCGAACGTTAGCAATTACATCTGCGGTGTAATCAATTACACCATCATCGATGGCTTGATTTGCTAAGTTTAATAAAATAGCTTTTGTAGTTTCCATAGCCTGAGGAGCGTTTTTAGCTACTTTAAGGGCTATACTTTCTACTTCTTGATAAAATGAATCCTCTTCAAGGATAGCATTTAAATATCCACATGCTACAGCATTCTTACCTTTAATTATCTCTGCAGTTAGCATAAGGCGATGCGCGTTCCTGAGACCAATCGCTTTCATAACGTAAGGAGCAATTGTAGCAGGTACCATACCTATTTTTACTTCACTTAAACATATTTTGGTGTTTGGTGTACCAAAGGCCATATCACAGCAGCAAACTAGTCCTACTCCTCCTCCAAAAGCAGCACCATTTACCTGTGCAATAGTTGGTTTAGGGAATTCATTTAATGTAAGCATTAAATTGGCCAGGTTGAGCGCATCCTCTTTGTTTTCTTCGAATGAGTTAGTACCCATTTCTTTCATATAATTGATGTCTCCACCGGAACAAAAGTTTTTACCTGCTCCAGTTAATACAACTACCTTAACATCGTTGTTTGTTTCAGCCTCTTCAAGTATCTCTGTAAGAAATAAAATTTGACTAGAATTAAAAGCATTATGTACTTCAGGTCGGTTCATTACCAAAAACAAAACACCTTCTTTTGATAAGAACTGTTGAACACTTTCTTTAGGTGATCTATTGTTTAAACCCTTTTCTTTTAAATGCTCTATCATTTTATAATTCTTATAAAGTACTAGGACAAATATAGTCTGTAATTTCGATCCCAGTATCTTTAATAGCTGCAAAACCTCCCTGAACATCAATTATGTTATGAATACCTCTGCTTTTTAAGATCGATGCAGCAATCATGCTTCTATATCCGCCAGCACAATGAATATAAAAATTTTCTTTCTCTGGAAATTCATTGAGGTGTTCATTTATAAAATCCAAAGATGTATTTTTCGCTTGTGGGATATGTTCAGAAATATATTCGTTAGGCTTTCTCACATCAAAAATAGGATTATTTTCATCGATGTTATTTTTAAAAATATCAGCGCTTATAGAATCGACCTTATCAATTTCTTTACCTGATTTTTCCCATGAACTAAAGCCGCCATTTAACGTTCCAATAGTATTATCAAAACCAACTCGAGACAATCTAGTTATTGTTTCTTCCTCTCTTCCTACTGGGGTTACCAATAAAATAGGTTGTTGAATATCTCCAATTAAAGCACCTACCCAAGGAGCAAAACCACCATCTATTCCAATGAATATTGAACCTGGAATATGTCCAGCAGCAAAGTCTTTTTGGTTTCTTACATCCAGAATGATCGCTTCCGAGTTTTTAGCATGTTGTTCAAAAGCAGTAACATCAAATTCTTGAGCACCTCTTTTAAGAACTGCTTCGAAATCCTCGTAGCCTTCTTTATTTAATTTTACATTTAATGGAAAATATTGGGGAGGAGGAAGTAGTCCGTGAGTTACTTCTTTTATAAACTCTGCCTCGGTCATATCTTCCCGAAGTGCATAATTAGTTTTCTTTTGGCCCCCTATAGTTCCTATGGTTTCTTTACTTAAATTTTTTCCGCATGCAGAACCAGCACCATGAGCTGGATAAACAATTACCTCATCCGCAAGCGGCATGATCTTCGTTCTCAAGCTATTAAAAAGCATTGCTGCTAGTTGATCTTGAGTCATGTCTGCTGCTTTTTGAGCTAAATCTGGACGTCCAACATCACCTAAAAACAAAGTATCTCCACTAAAAATCGCATGATCTTTTCCTGCTTCATCTTTCAACAAATAAGTTGTGCTTTCTTGCGTATGACCGGGGGTATGCAGGGCAATGATGGTAACACTACCTAATTTAAACTTTTGACCGTCGTGAGCAATTATAGAATCGAATGTTGTTTTAGCAGTAGGTCCATAAATAATTGGAGCTCCCGTTTTTTTAGATAAAGTTACATGCCCACTAACAAAGTCTGCATGAAAATGGGTTTCGAAAATATATTTAATTTTCGAATCGTTTTTCTCTACTTTCTTTAGGTAAGGTTCTATCTCTCTTAAGGGATCAATTATTGCAACTTCTCCGTTGCTTTCGATATAATAAGCGCCTTGTGCTAGGCAGCCTGTATAGATTTGTTCTATTTTCATTCGGGTTATTTCAATGTTAGTCTAAAATGATTCTTCAAAATTAAGATTCATTTGTGTTGTTTTTAGTAACATTAGTTACTGTTAAGTTTTGGGTTGATATTTTTCTTTGAATTCCAGATACTATATTTCTTTCTGAGAAAGTGTTAACAGCTTCTGAAGTATTTATGAATAAATTATCAGTACCAATTATTGTAATTAGTTTATGATTAAAAATAATATCCCGTATTGGACCAATTGCCCCAGTAATCATTATTTTAATTTTTGTTTCTCTTAAGTCAGTACATACTTTTTCGAGCATGTTAAGTGCGCTGGAATCAATGTAATTTATTGCTTCAGCATTAATGATAATCAATTCTAGTTCTGCTCCTTTAATTGCTACTTGTTTAAGTAGTTCTTTTTTGAAATAATCTTGATTACCAAAAAATAGCTGTGCATCAAATCTAAAAATTAGAATGCGTTTATCAACCGTAATGTCTTCTTCAAAACGATTTACATTTTTATAATATTCTGTATTTTTTATTTTCCCAAGAATTGCAATATGAGGTTTCGAGGTTCTGAAAATCATTGTCAATAAAGAAAGGAGAATCCCTATTACAATACCTTGAGGAATTCCTACCGTCATTGTAATTATAAAAGTAATTAGGAACGCCAAGCATTCATCTCTATTCTTTTTCCAAAGTTGTCTTGGATATTTAATATCGATGAGACCAAAAATAGAAACCATAATAATAGCGGCTAATATTGGTATTGGTAGATAATAAAAAATAGGTGTAAGAAATAACAATGTTAATAAAACAAGTGCTGCACTAAATAATGAAGCTATTCCAGATTTTGCTCCACCCTGATCTTGAATAGCAGACCTTGAAAAAGAAGCTGTTGTTGGGTAGGACTGCACAAAAGATCCAATGATGTTTCCACTACCGATAGCAATTAATTCTTGGTTTGGATCTACTTGATAGTCCGTGTGTTTTTCTTCAATTGCTTTTGCAATTGAAATGGCCTCAGTAAAACCAACCACAGCAAGTGTAATTGCTACAGGAAAAAGATCAATTATTAATTGTTTATCCAATGTAGGCATTCCTATTTTAGGGAGGCCCACGGGTATTTCTCCAACGATTTTAATTCCTTGTAGGTGCCACTGAGTAAAGTACATTACAATTGTACCGAGGCTTACAACAATTAAAATAGCGGGTATTTTTTTATTTATTTTTTGAAATACTTTTATTAAAATAATCCCGACTAGACCGAGTCCTAAACTTAAAAAATGGGTCTCAGAAAAGTTTAAAATTACTTCTTGAAATAAAATATGAATTTTGTTGGTTTGTTGCATATCAACTCGAAGCAAATGTTTTAATTGGCTTAATCCGATGATTAATGCTGCAGCTGATGTAAATCCATTTAAAACAGGTTTTGACAAGAAATTAGCCAAAAAACCTAGTTTTAAAACGCCTAAAACAACTTGAATTATACCCACAAAAAAAGCAAGAAATACAGCTGCTAATATGTATTCCTCTATACCTACAATGCCAATTGCACTAATTCCAGCAGCTACAATTAAAGAATCCATTGCAACAGGCCCAATAGAAAGCTGCCTTGAGGTTCCCAACAATACATATATAATTTGAGGTGTCATAGCAGCATATATGCCAAAAACAGGAGGAAGTCCGGCTATCATTGCATACGCCATTCCTTGTGCAATAGCTAATATTCCGGCAGTTATGCCTGAAATTGCATCACCTAAAAGCATTTCTTTTCTATATTTAGGAAGCCATTGCAGTATTGGGAAAAAACTTTTCAAGAGTATTTTTTTTACAAAAGTACATTATCTTATGCTATTGAGTCTGTAACTCAAGTTACCAACTTAAAATTAGAGTAGCTTAACTTTATTCCTTTCTATAGAAATAGCACCTTTTTTTTCAAGTGTTTTTAAAAGCCTTGAAATTACAACTCTTGAGGTATGTAATTCATATGCTATTTCTTGATGTGTTTTATGTATAATTCCGTCCTCTGATATTCTTGATTTCTCTTCTAAATATTTAATAAGTCGTTCGTCCATTTTAAGAAAAGCAATACTGTCAACCGTTTCTAAGAGGTCTTTAATTCGATGATTATAACTCTCAAAAACAAAATTCCTCCAACTTTTAAATTGAGCAGTCCACGATTCCATTTTTTCAATGGGTATCATAATGAGAATGGTATCTGATTCTGTAACAGCAATAATTTCACTTTTTTGATTCCCTAAACAACAACTAAGAGTCATTGCACAAGTTTCACCCCGCTCAAGATAATAAAGAAGTAGAGAGTCACCCTCTTGGTCTTCTCTCATTATTTTAAGGGTACCAGAGAGCACCAAGGGCATGCTTTTTATGTATTGTCCAATATGCATTAGTTGGGTTCCAGAGGCAACTTCTTTTGTTATGCCTACACGTTCAATTTCTGAAATTAAAGCTACTTCAAATATAGAACCGTAGTTTTCTTTTAGTTTATCAATCATAAGTTCAATATACAAACCAAAGTGCATATATGAAATTGATGTATCGTTTTAAATAAACAAAAACAGTCAGTTTTATTAAAGAAGAGTACCTTTGAATAGGTTTTGTTTATGAATGTAAAAGACTTTAAAGAAAAATTAAAAGAATTACCCGGGCTTGTTAAAAAAACGAGTTCCAATAAATTTTACCCTTTATTGTTGGCCTTATTCCTTTTGCCTGGAGGATCGTTCCTTTGTTTATTTGCACTTTATCTGAGGTTTTTTAAAAAGTAATTTACTTCAATAAAACCTTGAAGTTTCCTGCAACTTCTAGACCAGCAGAGAAGCCTGTATCTTCCAACAAAACAATATTTGTTTTTTTATTGGTTAGCTTAACTTCTATTTGGGCGTTCATGCTTTCTTCTATTCTTGCATCCATAAAACCAGCTATTGGAGCAGCAAGTGAGGTTGCTTCTTCTCGTTTAGCTAGAATGTAAAGGGAGTGTTTTTGGTTTTCCATTTCTAAATAAACTTCTTTACTTGAAATAGAACACTTTTTTAATTTAGTTCCGTTGTAGGTCGTAAATTCGATTAGTTTTCCGTCAATTAAAACTCCTGCAATATGCCCAATAAACGAAGAGCCAAGCCATGGGATTTTTGCTATTGATGCTTTTATTGAAACTCCAGGTTTACTAAAATGGTTGCTTTGCATCCAAACATATCCTTCTGGAAAAGAATGTCCCCAATCTTTTTCTGTATATCCTCTTCCGTTATCAAAGGATATTTTTTTGTTTTTGTATTCTAAAGTTCCCTCAATCTCATGATCCATACTTAGTATTCCATGATAACATTCCATAAAAGGAACAAATGAAAAAGGCCCCATGATATTAGGTGACAGGATACTTGAAGACCATGGATTCCTTTGTTTAAATTTTAATTTACCTTTTAGATCGGGTAAGTCTATTTCGATAGAATTTTCTGTAAAGCGATTTTTTTTTATAGAAAGATTGTGTTTTCTTGGTGTTGGCTTAAAGTCATCTGCCAAAAATTTATGATAGGAAGCTTCCAGATTTTTTCCATCTAAAACTTGAATAAACGCTTGTTTATTTCCTTTCTTGTCCATTGCAATTCCAGGAATAATGGCAAGCTTGTGTTCTTGATTTTCAGAGACAATTTTGTAATACCAGCCTTCAAAAAATTTTTTATTCTTTCCCCATCCATGATAACATTCGGGGTTCCATAAAGAGTGGATTCTTTCTCGAAACATTTAATTATTTAGTTTCAGATTTAAACAGAAAATCTGTTCCAAGATATTTGTTGTCGTTATTATAATACCATGCTCTATTCTTTGGGATTTTTATGCCTTTAATTTCTGTTTCTTCCGATAATAAAATATACTCCCCATCATTTTTTGATTCCTCATGAAAAAATTGATAAATTTCAAGAGCATAAGTTTCAGTGTTCAAATAAAAATACCAGCGATCTTTACCAACTTCTTCAGCGTAATTCACTTGAACTACCCAATATTCTTTTCCTTTAAAAATTCTCTTTTCTGCTATTGACTCAATAATAGTTCCTGGATCTTTAAGCTTCATTGGAAGGCCGTAGAGGTAAGTGTAATAATCGCGAGTTCTTTTCGCTTGATCACAACTCAATCTATACTTTTTTTCATCTTCTAAACTAAAGTCTTTACTCCCGTTCAAAAGAACACTACAATTTCCATTTTCCAATTGTTGTGAAATTATATTGGAATCTCTATTGAAGCTGTTTTTGAATATCCCCTTTTGAAAATCAAAATCAATAGTGCTAATTCGGTTCTCTCTTTCCGGTATTTCCATGGTTATTTCTAAGGTCCCAGAAAATGTGGACCAACTGTTATTGGGGTCATGATATTCAATGCTTTTATTAATTAGTTCGTTTCCGGTAAATGTTTGACCGTTTGTAAAAAAAGAAAATAAAAGAAGAAATGGTAATATGAAATTAGAAGGTTTTTTTGTCATTATAATTTTGGGATTATTGTTGAAAATTCGAAGCATTCCAAATGGAAGTACTTAGTTGAGGCGAGTAAATGATCAAATATATCAGCAACAATAGACTCATAATTTTCCCATTTCTTGTCTGCACTAAACACATAAATTTCTATAGGAACACCTTGCGAAGTTTGAGCTAATTGTCTGCACATTAAGGTCATTTTTTTATTGATCATCGGATGATCCTTAAGATATGCTTCTGCATAAGCTCTAAATAGTCCAATGTTGGTTAGATTGCGACCGTTTATAAGTAAAGATTTGTCAGCGTTAAATTTAGAATTATAATTTTTTATATCCTCTTCTTTAGATTGAATAATACCCGACATTAAATTAATTTTTTTGAGCGGATTTAATTCATCGTCTTCCAGGAACCTAATGCTTCCTACTTTAATAAGAATCGAACGTTTTATTCTCCTGCCGCTAGATTCACTCATTCCTCTCCAATTAATAAATGAATCAGATATTAATTTATAAGTCGGAATTGAAGTTATTGTGTTATCAAAGTTTTGAATTTGAACAGTAGAAAGACTTATTTTTACAACCGTACCATCTGCGTTATTATTCGGCATACTTACCCAATCTCCAATTCTAACAGTATCGTTTATTGTTATTTGTACACTAGCAACGAATCCAAGAATGGTGTCTTTAAATACAAAAAGTAAAACAGCAGAAAGTGCTCCTAGGGTGGTTAAGAATGTTCCAATATCCGTTCCTGTTAATATAGATAAGATTATAATCCCTCCAATGAACCATAAAAAAATCATTACCACCTGAATGTAACTGTCAATAGGTTTGTCTTTAAAAGAATGAAGTGTTTTTAAATAGTCTCTAACAGATTTTAAAAGAGATCTAATTAGCGCTATTACTACTATAATGGTTACGGCTTCAAAAACACGTGGAATCCAATTCTGATTTTCAAAAACAGTAGGTATTACTTTACTTAAAAAAAATAAAGTTGGGAAATATGAAAGTAACTTTGGGATCTTTTGCTCGATTAAAATGTCATCAAAAGTGCTTTTAGTCTTTTTTGCGATTTTAGTAAAAGCACCAATAATTAATTTTCTAGAGATCCAAAAAAGTAAAAGCGACATAAAAAGGTGCCCAAAAAGGATACAACTTGAAGTTGCAATATCAGCAAGATTTGAGTTTAATCCACTTTCCGAGAGTTTGTCAAAAATTAAGGATCTTATTTTAGAGCTTTGCATTGATTTGATTTTAATGCAAATTACTATTTTTTTTCAAGCTAACTTGTGCTTTAGAAAGTTCTTAAAACAATAGAAATCACTATTTTTAAGTAACATTTAGAGGGCATGATCAATAAATTCTTTAATTTAATTTTAATATTAATCGTAGGTTGTTCTAGTCATGAGCAAAAACCTCCCAAATTATACCTCGCTCTTGGTGATAGTTATACCATTGGTGAAAGTGTTGAAGTATTTGAAAGATGGCCAAACCAATTAGTTTCGGAATTAAATAAAAAGTCAATTGTTTTTGAACAAGCTAAGATAATTGCAAAAACCGGTTGGACTACTGGTGAGTTGTTAAATGCCATAGAAGAACAACAAATCGATGAATCATATGATTTAGTGACTCTTATGATTGGAGTCAATAATCAATATAGAGGTTTAAGCATAGAGAATTTTAAAGAGGAATTTACCGTTCTATTAAAAAAAGCAATAACGTTTAGTAAAAAAAACGAAACTGGTGTAGTCGTTCTCTCCATACCAGATTGGGGGGTAACCCCGTTTGCTTCTGATCGAGATCAAAATAAAATAGCAGAAGAAATAGATCAGTTCAATGCGGTAATCAGTCAAGTATGTTCAAACTATAAGGTGCCCTATATTGACGTAACCGACATTTCAAGACAGGTAACTTCTCAGCCTAATCTTGTAGCTCAAGACGGATTACATCCGAGTAGTATTATGTACTCCTTATGGATCAAAAAAGTGTTAAACTACATAACAAATTAATTTATGATTGATCTAAAGCAAGCGAATTATTTAGATACTCAGGATGTATTAAAAACATATAGAAAAGAGTTTTACCATAATTCTAATGAAATATACTTAGATGGTAATTCTTTGGGTAAACTTCCTGTAAAAGCAAAAGATTCTATTAATAACGTAGTGGAAAATCAGTGGGGTCAAAACTTAATACGAAGTTGGAATGATCATTGGTTAAGTTTATCTGCTAGAATAGAAAGTAAATTAGCAACATTATTAGGAGGAAGTCCCGATGAATTAAAAGTAGGAGAGTCTACATCGGTTAATTTATATAAATTGATTCATGCCCTTCTTTCGAGTACGATCGTTCCAAAAAACCTAATAACAGATTCTCTAAACTTTCCAACTGATGTTTATATAATGGAAGGTCTTGCAAAGCAATTTCATTGCAACCCGACGACAATTGTTTCTTATTCTAGTGATTTAAAAGCGGATTTAAATCTTCTCAAAAAAGAAATAAAGGAAAATCCAGGAATCGTTTGTTTAAGCCTAGTTTCTTACAAGAGCTCCTGGTTATATCCCATGAGAAGTTTAAATGAATATGCTGAGGAAAACAACAGTATTATTGTTTGGGACCTTAGCCACGCCGTAGGGGTGGTTGATGTTCATTTTAAAGAAAGTAAAACAAAAATAGCTTTAGGTTGTACTTATAAATTCTTAAATGGAGGTCCAGGTGCTCCTTCTTTTATATACATAGAAAAAAACCTCATCTCTAGATTAAACTCTCCAATTCAAGGTTGGTTTGGACACGAAAAACCTTTTGATTTTTCATTGCCTTTTATTCCCTCAAAAGGAATCAATAGATTTGACGCTGGCACCCCACAAATTCTTTCCATGGTAGCAATGGAGGTAGGAATAGACTTGACAATTCAAGCAGGAGTAAAGCGTATACGTCAGAAAAGTCAAGCACAAACTCAATTTCTAGTTGAATTGATTAATTTAAAGTTACATCCCTATGGTTTTGAGATAGAGACCCCTTCAAACTCGAATGAACGAGGTTCCCATATTACTTTAAAACATAAAGAATCATGGCGCATCTGCAAAGCTTTAATAGTTGGTAAGGCAGCAGGTGTAAAAGTGATTCCAGATTTTAGACCACCTGATTATTTGAGATTAGGGGTCGCTCCGATCTATACCTCTTATCTAGATTTATTTTTAAGCATAGAGCGTATTGAGCAGATAATGCAGACTAGAGAATATGAAGACATAAGCTCAGAAATGCCAACGGTAACCTAATAATTGGAATTTAACTACCTTAGTAAAAAACATTTAAATTATGCGCGCAATCAATCCTTTAGTGATTTTTTCTTTTTTGGTATTCAGCTGTTCCCAAGAAAAAAAAACGTCACCTTTAACAACAGAGGAGATTCATAAATCTGTAATTACAATCGATACCCACGACGATATTAATGTGGGTAATTTTACAGATTCTCTTAACTACAGTACCAAAACTCAATCACAGGTTCATATTCCAGGTATGGAAGCAGGAGGGTTAGATGTTGCTTGGTTTATTGTTTATACCGGTCAAGGAGATTTAACACAGGAGGGTTATGCATTAGCAGCATCAAACGCAGATGATAAATTTAATGCAATTCACAGATTAGTTTCAGAATATGCTGCCGATCGAATAGAATTAGCATTAACAGCTGCAGACGTTCGTCGTATTTGGAAGAGTGGTAAAAAGATTGCTATGATTGGAGTTGAAAATGGATTCCCAATTGGAGAAGACGTCAATAATGTTGAGGTTTTTTATAATCGTGGCGCCCGCTATATGTCACTTGCACATAATGGACACAGTCAATTATCTGATTCAAATACGGGTGAGAAAGATGGAATTTATCTTCATAATGGGCTTAGCGAACTTGGAAAAGAAGTTGTAGATAAAATGAATTATTATGGAATGATGATTGATATTTCTCACCCTTCCAAGGAAGCTATTCGAGAAATGGCTCTTCGATCCAAAGCACCAATTATAGCTTCTCATTCCTCAGCTCGAGCACTTTGTAATCATTCTAGGAATTTAGATGACGAGCAACTACAATGGGTAAAACAAAGTGATGGAGTTGTACAAACTGTTGCTTTTAGCTCTTATTTAAATACAGAAAAGCATAATAATTATAACAAAGCAAAAGATTCTCTTTTAAAAGTTATTGGGGAGAAAAACAACATTGCAGTTTTGGATAAGTATGAAATGAGAGCTCTAGATTTTGATGAATTGCAAACGTATCTTGTACAGCGAAAAAAACTAATGGAATTGGCAAAAAAACAGATGGAAGCTCTCAAAGATAAAGTTCCTCCTGTGTCTATTAGCGATTTTGTAGATCACATTGATTATATAAAAAATAAAATAGGAATAGATCACGTAGGAATTAGTTCAGATTTTGACGGAGGTGGAGGAATAGAAGGTTGGAGTAACGCTTCAGAATCTTTAAATGTTACAAAAGAACTTGTTAAACGAGGGTATACAAAAGAAGAAATTGAAAAAATTTGGGGCGGAAACCTATTGCGTGTAATGGAACGAGTTGAAACCGTAGCTAAAGATTTACAAAAACTTTAATAGGAATAAAATTAAAATTTCGACCCCTTTATCTTTAATTTATTAGGGTCTTATATTTATTTCTAAGTTTATAATCATTAAGAATGTAATTCTTAGAATGTGCGTAAAAATGCAGTACCTTGAATCCCTATTTTTAGTTAACAAGCAATAAATTTGTATTATAAACGTTTATTTAAATGTTATAAACTAACTAATTATGATTGACACTATATTATTGATTGTTTTAATTTTAACTGCTTTGATGTTTGTTTTATTTTGGTACGCTAAATATTCGACAAAATCAGGATTTGCATTAGATGAAAATAAAAATGATATTCCAGATTCCTGGGAGCGATATTCAGTTGTCTTCAAGCTTAAAAGTTTTATTGTTTTATTATTAGGTATTCTTATAGGGTACTTGTTAAGCAATTCTAGTTATCTATAGAAATTATACAAAACACATAATTTAAATTTAATAAATGAATTCAAAAGCCTTGTCATCTGTATTAAACTACAGAGTTGCTCTGATTTTAATAGAAACCATTCTTATTTATTTTTTGTACAATAAATATCAGATAAATTTGAAGGTTGATTTTACCATAATGAGTGTCTCAATTGTATTTCCATTGGTGTTTTCAATCACAAGTGCATATCAAAGAAGACAAGAGTCAATTATGTTATTCTCCGAATTTAGAAATAAGATAATCGATCTGACCAATATATTTTATGCAGTAGATGATATTAGTAAAAAAGATTACGTTGATTTATTTAATAAACTAGTATTGGTTCAGAAAGAACTAAATTACTATTTAACAAACCCATCCTCTGAAGACGACTTTGATGTGATTAGAGAAAAAAGAAAAGAAGTTTTATTAATCATAGATTCTCATAAAAAACTCTTCAACGAACGCGAGAAAGACAGTTTAATTCGTGTGAAAAATGAGTTGTTTTTATCTGCAGAACAAATCCGCGGAATTAAAATACATGGGACTCCAATCTCATTAAGAAAATATTGCTTAATCTTTATTTACTTTTCACCTTTCCTTTACAATTCCCAACTAGTGGTAACAAGTGCAGAGAGTGGTTATCAATTAGAATCAATAGTTTCTTTAATGTTTTCTTTAGTTGTAAGTTTTGTACTGATGGCACTGTATAACGTTCAAGATTACATAGAAAACCCATTCGATCAAGAAGGGTTAGATGACCTGAATATAGAGGCTATGAAAGTTAATGAGTGGGAGTCGTTGTATACAGATGATAAGAATTAATTAAGTACCCTACTTAATGTCTTTAATAATATAAGTTATGGGTCCAAATTCAAATTGATCTCCAACAACTTTATATTTTAAAAGCTCCCCTAACACAGAATTAGCATAAAGATTAGAATATCCATCCTCAAAAAGGATGCGTTCTTCCTTCACTTCTTTGATCATTTTTTTTTGGGTTATTTTTTTGTCAACTGATTCAAAAGTTACTTTGGAATTAAAATCAATAATTTTAACACCATTAGAATCAGATTCTTTCCAATCTTTAAAGTCTTTGAATCCCCCCTCATAAGTTAATTTACCATCGGTCCATGTTCCCATTTTATATGGAATTCCACCTTGTGGATGGTGAATAACCAGCCCGTTATATTCATAGTCTAAGTCCAAAAACTTATAATAACCGAGATTTAACCATTCTAATAAAGGATGAATGTCATTCATTCCTTTATTCCATCTATTGTAAGTATATGCCGCTACATTTTTAACAGAAAAAGAACTTTCATTTTCAATAAAATCTCTTAATTCTGAATGAGAATATATTCCGTTGATTTTGAAGTTAGCATTAAATTTTTCAGATATTTCTTGAGTTGAACTTGCCATAATTATATATAGATGGTTTTATTCTAAAGTTAGACAAATTATTTTTTTAAAATTTAAAATCAATAGAAAATAAAGTTAATTAAAAATTTAATTCACTTTAATGATAATCAGTTAATTAAAATATCTTTAAGACTGTATTTTTAAATTATAGAATTCTGATGAACTAAATGCCATAAATAATAATCAACATATTTGTTTTTATAATTAAATTTTATTGTAACGTTTTATTGAATCTAAAGACCAATGAATTAAAAGAATTCCTAAATCAAATCATTTTAATAAAATGACCAAATCTACTCTTTCGGTATTATTTTTTTGTTTTGTATTTCATTTTACAAATGCTCAAAACACAATTAGCGGTATTGTACAAGATGCTTTTAACATCCCTGTTCCTTTTGCAAATATAATTCTTCAGAAAAAAGGGAGTGATGAACTGCCAAAAGGTGTAATATCAAACAGTAATGGAGCTTATATTATCGAAAACATTCCAAATGGAACGTATGAGTTAGAAGTTTCAGTTTTAGGATTTAAAGTAAAGAAATCTGAGGAGTTTGTTGTTTCAAAAGAAACCGTTTTAAATTTTATTTTGGAAGAAGAAGCACAGGCTTTGAACGAAGTTATTGTAAAAAGTAAACGCCCTGTTATAAAACAGACTGCAGAGAAATTAGTAGTCGATCTCGAGAAATCAGAATTGATAAATACGAGTCTTCAAGATGTAATGCGAAAGGTGCCAGGGGTTTTGGTTACAAATAATGGAATATCCATAGCAGGGAACCGAGGTGTTCGAATTCTTATTAATGGTAAAACCACCGAGTATATGGATGTTCAAACTCTGTTACGTGATTTTCCTGCCGACAATATTGCTAAAATTGAAGTTGTAGAACAGCCAGGCGCCGAATATGAGGCTTCTGGATCGGGAGCAATCATTAATATTATATTAAAGAAAAATGTACGCTTAGGAACTCATGGAAATGTAAATACTTGGATCGGTGAGGACCAAGGTTTAGAATACGGTACAGGAGCCTCTATTGCTAGCTATAAAAACAAACTTAACTGGCAAGCTAGTTTTAATCAGTCAGAACCAACTTGGCGAGATGATTTGTTTTTAGTCAGAACCGTAGGCGCAGAGACCTATGATCAGACTACTATAGAACCTTACAGTCCAAAAAACTTTAGAATAAGTGGGAATATAGATTATTATTTAAATGAACACAATATAATCGGAGTAGGCGGTCGATTTAATAATCGAACTTCTAAAAGAGTTGCGTCTAGCAAAACTATAATTTCTGACGCCAGTTCAATAAATACCTTGTTTTCAGAAAACAGTTTTGACATCGAAAGATCCGATTTTAATTTTAATCCGTATTATGAATATAAAACGGAGCGTAATAAATTGATTATTGATTTTAATTACATCGATTTCAGTAGTGACAACACAAATAACTTATATGATGTTTCAGGAAGTACAATTCCTTTTACAAATAGAAGATATATACAAGACGGGAAATTTAATATTAAAACCTACAGATTAGATTATACAAAAACATTTTCTGACAACTTCAAGTTAAGTTTAGGAACTCGATATGCAGATGTAAATACAGATAACGATCTACAGTCGTTTAATGAAAATAGTTTAGGTAGTTTTGATTTTAACGAAAGAGGAAGCAGTCAATTTTTAATTGATGAAACTATATTGGCTTTTTATTCTAAAGTAAATGCTTCTAAAGGCAAATGGGCATTTTCTGGAGGCTTACGTTATGAAGACAGTAATACCGATGGAAATTCTATTTTCTTGGAAAATGGGATTGAAAAATCGGCACTTAAAAAACGACCCATTAAAAAAATATTCCCAAGTGCTTCTATTAGCCGAGAATTGACCGAGGTTTTAGGTGCCAGTGTTTCTTATAGCTATCGGATAAGAAGACCTTCTTACAGTAGTTTAAATTCATTTGCAGAATTTTTAGATCCATTTTCGGCAAGTGAAGGAAACCCAAATTTAACCCCCGCTTACACCAACAAGTATCAGTTTAATTTAACCTATGAAGGACAACCTTTTTTTACAATTGGATACAGCAGTACAGAAGATGCAATATTTGAATTAATTAGGCAAGACAATACTACAGCACAGATTAGACAATTGAATGTAAATGTTGAAGAAAATACCAATTGGAATTTTAGGTTACTTGGACCTTTAGACTTTATAAAAGGAATAGAAGGATATACCGGTTTTATTTTAATAAATACAGATTACAAATCTGTAGAGTTTGATCTGGACCTGAACCAGTGGAATTTATTTTGGTTCCTACAGGCAAACTATCAGTTGCCTCTTGGGATTGATTTTGAGGTGAGCGGGAACTATGGTACAGGGGCTCTCGAGGGTCAAATCGAAGTAGATTGGTTGGCTGAACTAGATATGTCTTTCGGGAAAACATTCTTGGATGATAAACTAAAGGTCAATCTTGGACTGAGTAAGATTTTGAATCGAGGTTTTATAGGGACTATAGATTACGGAAACGGAATTGCTACTGTAAATAGTAATGGATCTCGACAAAATGTTCAACTTAGGGTATCGTATAGTTTTGGGTCTAAATTTGGAAAAGACAAAACAGAACGAGACGGTGTTGAAGAGGAATATCGGATTAACGACGAAAATTAACGCTTATAATGTGCTGTCCATTGGTAACCTTCCAATGTTAATCTAGCATCAGAAAAGTCAACTATGGAAACATTTTTAATATAATTGTTGTCATATAGATTTATTTTGTCGTTTTTTAAGTCATAATTAAAATTAATTGGTGTCCTAATAGAAGGAAATTTATCCATGCTTGATGAAGTCCATTTAACCCTATTTTTATCTGTATCGATCGTAATAAGTTCAACTCCCCTAAAGTTTGAGTTATTTTGTCTAACACCATCGATAATGATATAATTGAATTTCCAAACACCATGAAGTCTAGTGTCATCAATTAAAATAAGATCATGGTTTTTTGTACACGAAACAAAAGGAGTATAAGAATTATACTTAAATAAGAACTTTTTATAAGTAGGATTATAAGGCTTAGGGCTTTAAAAGCATAATACTTATTTAAGTATACAAAATAAATTGAAAAATTTATTCTCCAGCATCTCCACCGCTGGAACCTCCACCATCATTTCCTTCTCCAACTGCCATGCCATATAACATAGCATCACCTGCATCTCCAGAGGGTAGGGTGTTTATTTCTATTTGGAACTCATCGATTAAAAAAGTTACTTCTTTGGGATTTATGTTTGCTGGTAATTTTGATTCTGATAAACTTCCAGTAATCCAATTTAAAACTTTAGCTCTTTTTGTCGAAAACAGATATATCTTATTTTCAATCAATGCCACTCTTGGAGATTCATACCATTTAAAATCCATTTTGACTCTGAATTTTTCTTCCCCACTACTTAGCGATAAAGAAACTATTTCTTTGGTTTTGTCAATGTATATTAGAGTTTCTTCAAAAACATGAACAAAGTATAGTATTTTGTCTATTGTCCAGAGTAGTTTTCCTGTGTTGAATTCTAATAAACTGGTATAGTATTTCCCCCAATTATTAACGGTGGAGATAAACACAAATTCGTTGACCCTTGAAATTCCAGCTATTTTCTTTTCAAAAGAAACATTCCATTCTATTTTTTGTGACGCTGTATTTAATCTAAAAACCTTTCTTTTTTCAGCTATTAATATTGAATTCGATTTCATGATAATTTGATGTTTTCTAAATAAAACTTATTAGTTTTAAATTGAAACTAATTTACAATTTTTAAAATAATAATCAAATGCTATGAACCTGATAAAACGTCTTAAGAAATGATTCTTGATTTTTATCATCTAAATCTATAGTGTTAAAGTAACTATTTTTTTGATGTTTGAAAATAAAAAAACCCTCCGATTAAAGAGGGTTTAGTACCCGAAACGATTTAGTTCTCGAACTCTTTCTGCCAAAACCCAACGGGATATGTACGGTTTGAAGTCTTTGCTCTGTAATGAGGGTTTAGCTGGTTATCGTGGCTTACCCCTCACTAAATCTTAAGGCAGTGGTGATTTAGTATTGCCTCAAGCGCATTTTAGAAGATCATTATAAAACCTCAACGAATATCATAAAGATATGAGTGATTTAATCGAGTTTAGTTTGTCTTTAATGCAGGAACCTGAGCTGTTTTTCAAACAAGCAGATGCTTTGGTTAAGAATAAGTTGATGAGTTTGATATTGGAAGAAAAAATAGAGCTTGATGGTAAAACGTTTCGAACTCCAAAGTACAAAGAGGGATTTAGATATATCTACAATAATATCAAGGAGATAGAAGTGTTGGAAATAAAAAAAGACCTTCCTTTATGTTGAGGCCTGTTTTTACTGGTGTTCCCCGTCTGACCTAGAATCATATAATTTACGTTTATCAGTCAGTTGAACAAAACTATTTTTTCCTGATTAATTAAAATTCGATACTTATATTACATTCAGTTCTTTTCCAATTGTTGTAAACGCTTCAATCGCTTTGTCTAGATGTTCAATTTCGTGACTTGCCGAAAGCTGAACTCTTATTCTAGCTTTGTTAAGAGGTACAACAGGATAGAAAAAGCCAATTACATAAATGCCTTTTTCTATGAGCATGTTAGCCATAGTTTGCGATAATTTAGCATCGTAAAGCATAACAGGTACTATTGCAGAATCAGCGCCTGCTAGATCAAAACCTGCGTCCTCCATGCCTTTTCTGAAGTAATTTGTATTCCATTCTAACTTATCTCGTAATGAAGTATCTCGTGATAGCATTTCTAGAACTTTTAAACACCCTCCTACAATTGCAGGAGCTAGAGAATTTGAAAACAAGTAAGGACGTGAGCGTTGACGTAATATCTCAATAATTTCTTTTTTGCCAGTTGTATACCCACCCATTGCGCCTCCTAATGCTTTTCCAAAAGTTCCTGTAATAATATCAACTCTTCCAAGAACATTTTTTAATTCAATTGTACCCTTTCCATTTCTACCAATAAAGCCGGCTGCGTGACATTCATCAACTAAAACTAAAGCATCGTATCGGTCTGCTAAATCACATATTTTATCGAGCTGAGCTACAATTCCATCCATAGAGAAAACACCGTCCGTGACAATAATTTTGAATCGATGTTGTTGCTTATTGGCTTCAATAAGTTGGTTTTCTAAATCTTCCATATCATTATTAGCATACCTATATCTATCCGCTTTACACAGTCGAACTCCATCAATAATTGATGCATGGTTTAGAGAGTCAGAGATTATAGCATCTTCTTTGGTTAGAAGTGGTTCAAAAACGCCCCCGTTTGCATCAAATGCCGCAGGATATAAAATAGTATCCTCGCAATGAAAAAATTCAGCTACTTTTTCTTCAAGCTGTTTGTGGATTTCTTGAGTTCCACAGATAAACCGCACAGAAGACATTCCAAAACCGTACATGTCTAAGGTGTCTTTTGCAGCCTGAATTACCTCTGTATTATTTGATAATCCTAAATAATTATTAGCACAAAAATTAATTACTTTTTCACCAGTATTCAATACTATTTCCACATCCTGAGAAGATGAAATTATACGTTCCTCTTTGTATAATCCGGCATCTTTGACTGACTGAATTTCATTTTGTAAATGTTCTTTAATGGATCCGTACATGCTATGATATTTGTTGAAGTGTTATTTCTTTTAAATGTTGAATCATCAATTTAGTCGTTTGATTAATATCAAACAAAGGTTTCCAGTTCCAGTCTTTTCTTGCGCAGGAATCATCGATACTTGAGGGCCAGCTGGATGCAATTTTATCTCTAAAATCAGGTTTATAATTGATTTTAAATTCAGGGTAAATTTTATGAATAGAATTTTGGAGTTCAACAGGAGAAAAACTCATCCCTGACAAGTTGTATGAAGTTCTAATTTTTATATTTTCTTTTGGAGCATCCATAAGCTCAATTGTTGCTCTGATTGCGTCATCCATATAAATCATAGGGAGTGTTCTGTTTTTACTAAGAAAGCAATCAAAATCAACCTGTTGTACGGCTTTATGAAAAACATCTATCGCATAATCCGTAGTTCCTCCTCCAGGTAATGATTGATGCCCTATAATACCAGGATATCGTAAAGAGCGTATATCTAGATTGTGTTTCTCGTAATAATATTGAACCCAATTCTCTCCCGAGGCCTTGCTGATCCCGTAAACAGTAGAAGGATTTAAAACATAGTTTTGAGGGGTCTTGTTTTTGGGAGCATTCGTTCCAAAAACAGCAATTGAACTTGGAAAAAACACTTTACTTACATTACTAGAAACAGATGCCTCTAAAACATTAAAAAATGTTTTTGTGTTAATATCCCATGTGCGTAATGGTGATGATTCTCCATTAGCAGATAAAATAGCTGCCAAGTGATAAATTTGAGTAACCTGATAAGCTTCGATTAAATATTTTAATCGCTTAATGTTTGTAACATCTAGTGTTTCAAATATACCTACATAATCTTCCTTGATTCTTATGTCTGATGCTATGACATGATTCATTCCATGTTTTTTTTGGAGTTCTGTTACAAGAACAGAGCCCAGTTGTCCATTAGCACCTGTTATTAATATGTTTTCATGTTTCATATTACTAAAATTTATCTAAGTCAAAATTATATATTCGTTTATAATTACAATGATATTATCTTCTTTATAGGAATAAATAGGTGTTTTTATCTTTATTTTAACCATTAAATAGTTATTATTGCTTAATAAAATTCTTTTTATTACATTTTAAAGTAAAATTATTCTCACCATGGAAACGATTGACGAAACTGATTTAAGAATTCTTAGAATTCTTCAAGAGAATTCTAAAATAACAACTAAAGAAATTGCAGAATTATTAAACCTTAGCCCATCTCCGGTTTATGAAAGAACCCGTAAGCTTGAGAAAAAAGGATACATAAAAAAGTATGTAGCTATTATTGATAAAAAATTAATTCGAAGACCTGTAACTGTAATCTGTATGGTTTCTCTTCGCTATCATAACGAAGGATTTATAGATAAATTCGAGAAACAGATTAATGGACTTAAAGAAGTTCAGGAGTGTTTCCATATGGCAGGAAAAGTAGATTTCTTTTTGAAAATTAACCTCCAAAGCTTAGATGATTATCATGAATTTGTTAGAGTTAGACTTTCGAAAATTGAAAATATTGGAATTCTAGAAAGCTATTTTGTTTTAAAGGAAATGCATCATACGACAGAGTATTGTTTTTAATGTTTTTAGTTTTGTTGAACTTCAGAACAGATACCTTAAAATTACTTTAAAGGTGAGATTTGGAAAAATTTTTCTAAAAGGCAACAATTTCAGTGAGATTTTAGTTAAAAAGAGATGTAGATTATCTGGTAAAAACTTAAGCTCAAGGGGGGTGGTTCATTGGCAGAAAACGAAAAACGATTCAAATCATTAGTAGTGAGTTATATAGAAATATGAAATTAGATTTTTTGGAAATAAAAAAAGGAAACAATCTTTCGATGTTTCCTTTTTGTACTCGAGGCGGGACTTGAACCCGCACGACCGCAATGGTCATTGGATTTTAAGTCCAACGTGTCTACCAATTCCACCACTCGAGCGAATATTTTTTTTGGTAGCAGAGCGAAAGACGGGATTTGAACCCGCGACCCTCACCTTGGCAAGGTGATGCTCTACCCCTGAGCTACTTTCGCAGTAGAGGTGCAAATGTAATATAAAATTCAAGAAAAATTCAAGCTTTTTTTTATAAAAAATATTTTTTTTTATCCTTTTAAACGACGCTTAATATCGTTGAGTTTCATCAAGGCTTCAACTGGTGTCAAAGTATCGATATCTAAGTTTTTAATTTCCTCACGCAGAGCTTCTAAGAGTGGATCTTCTAGATTTATAAAACTCAGTTGCATGTCTTGGGTACTATTTTTTAATGCCTCTTTTCGATCTTCTTCTTGATGCGATTTTTCTAAAAATTTTAATTTTCGCTCTGCAGTTGCCAAAACGGTCTTCGGCATTCCCGCCATTTTGGCGACATGAATACCAAAACTATGTGCACTTCCGCCTGGGGTTAGTTTACGTAGAAACAAAACACTGTCTTTTAATTCTTTTACCGAAACATTAAAATTTTTGATCCGTTCAAAAGTTTGTGTCATTTCATTTAACTCATGGTAGTGTGTTGCAAATAGTGTTTTTGGTTTAGCTGGATGTTGATGTAAATACTCGGCAATTGCCCAAGCAATTGAAATTCCATCGTAGGTGCTAGTTCCTCTTCCGATCTCGTCTAAAAGTACCAAACTACTTGCTGTGATGTTGTTTAGAATTGCAGCTGATTCGTTCATTTCAACCATAAAGGTTGATTCACCTAAGGATATATTATCGCTTGCACCAACTCGAGTGAATATCTTATCGACAATCCCCATATTTACTTCGTCCGCAGGGACAAAGCTTCCCATTTGAGCCAGAATAACAATTAAAGCCGTTTGACGTAGTAATGCTGATTTACCGGACATATTTGGTCCGGTAATCATTATTACTTGCTGTTCCTCTCGATTTAGTGAAACATTATTTGTGATGTATTTCTCACCGAGTACCAATTGATTTTCAATGACAGGGTGTCGACCTTCTTTAATATCCAAAGAATTACCCTCTGTTAGTTTAGGGCAATTATAATTTTGTTTTTGCGCAAGTAGTGTAAAACCAACTAAACAATCTATGGTTGCAATTTGTATAGCATTCTGTTTCAAAACACCCAAGGTGTTTTGAATCTTATTAATAAGTTCAGCATAAAACCCTATTTCTAAGGTTTGTATACGTTCTTGAGCTCCAAGAATCTTAGATTCATATTCTTTAAGTTCCTCTGTAATGTAGCGTTCCGCATTAACTAGAGTTTGTTTCCGAATCCATTCTTCAGGCACTTTATCTTTATGCGTATTTCTTACTTCAATGTAATATCCAAAAACATTATTAAAGGCAATTTTTAAAGAACTAATTCCGGTTCGTTCGGTTTCTTGTTCAACCATTTTGTTTAAATGGTCTTTTCCAGATTTACGAAGATTTCTAAGCTCATCTAATTCCTCTGAAAATCCATCTGCAATAAAATCACCTTTTGTTGTGCTAACAGGAGCTTCTTCTTTTAAGGTTGAGGTTAAGGTTTCAATTAGTTCATCACAGCTATGAAGGCCAAATCCTAAGTTTTGTAATATACTATCTGTAGAATCAGATAAATGTTTTTTTAAGGGGATAAGTTCAACTAACGAGTTTTTAAGTTGAATTAATTCACGTGGCGCAACTTTTTGAGTTGCTATTTTCGACATCAAACGTTCAATATCACCGATGTTTTTTAGTCTTAAAACCGCTTCTTCTCGAACCTGCTCATGGTCCATAAAACCCTTAATTGCTTGATGTCGTTCTTGTATTTTTTTAATGGATTTTAATGGAAAACTGACCCATTGTCTCAGCATTCTCCCACCCATAGCGGTCGATGTGAAATCGATGACATCAATAAGCGAAACACCTTCTCTTGAATTAGGATAAAGTAACTCTAAATTCCGGGCAGTGAAGCGATCAATACCAACATAATCTTCCGAACTTATGGTTTGAATTGCATTAATATGTTGTAATTGTTTGTGCTGAGTTTCGGAAAGGTAGTGTAAGATTACACCTGCAGTAATTGTTCCTGCTTCTAATCCATCAACTCCGAACCCTTTTAAGGTTTTTGTCTGAAAATGTTGGGTTAATAATTCGGTGCAAAATTCTTTTTGAAACACCCAGTCCTCCATGTAAAATGCTGCATGCTGGGTTCCAAAATGTTCGGTAAAGTAATTCTTTTTGGGTTTAGAAATTAAAACTTCGCTGGGGTTAAATTTCTGTAATAACTGATCTATATGATCAACCGAGCCTTCGCTTGTCAGGAAATCTCCAGTTGAAATATCGAGAAACGAGACGCCCCAGTTTTTTTTACCTGGGTGAACTGCAGCGAGAAAATTATTTTTCTTTTGTTCTAAAACATCATCATTTAAAGCGACTCCAGGGGTAACCAATTCAGTTACTCCGCGCTTGACAATAGTTTTAGTCATTTTAGGGTCTTCCAACTGATCACAGATAGCGACTCTACAACCTGCTTTTACTAGTTTAGGTAAGTAGGTGTTGAGAGAATGATGTGGGAATCCCGCTAACTCAATTTCACTACTACTTCCAGCGCCTCTTTTAGTTTGAATGATACCTAATATTTTTGACGCTTTTATGGCGTCAGAACCAAAAGTTTCATAAAAATCACCCACACGAAATAGTAGCAATGCATCAGGGTATTTAGCCTTGATTTGGTTGTATTGCTTCATTAAGGGTGTTTCTTTAGCTGATTTTGACAAGGGATTTTTTTTATTTGTAGTTTATGCGAATGTAACCATTATTTGAATTTTATAAAACGCTAATGAATACTTCCTTATTTTTGAACTGTGAAACATAGAAAATTAAAAAACATAGAACTCGGGCGAAAGTCTATCGAAGAGGTTAGAATAGCGAATAAAACCCCCTTAATTATTATTCTAGATAATATCCGAAGTTTAAATAATATAGGGTCAGTTTTTAGAACATCTGATGCTTTCTTAATCGAAAAAATATATCTCTGTGGTATAACAGCTCAGCCTCCGCATAAAGATATTCAAAAAACTGCTTTGGGAGCAACCGAGTCTGTTGCTTGGGAATATGTAGAACATACCCTAGATCTAATAGATAAACTTAAGAAAGAAGAAGTTTCTATTTGGTCGATTGAACAGGCAGAGCAATCTGTATTTTTAAATCAGTTTAAACCCGATATACATAAGAAATATGCATTTGTTTTAGGAAATGAAATAAAGGGAGTTGATCAAGATGTTATAAATGCATCTGATGGGGTGATCGAAATTCCTCAAGACGGAGCGAAACACTCACTCAATATTGCCGTTACCGTTGGAGTTGTTGCATGGGATTTTTATCAAAAAACACGATAACTTATTTTTTTAGTTTATCTCCCCACAGAATTAAATTTGAATTATCCGCACATTCCTGTTCAATTTTTTCTATGGTTCTGTTCAATATTGGATGAGTAACTTTTGCTGCAATATCTACCAAGGGAGTTAAAACAAACTGACGGATTTCCATTCTAGGATGAGGTATTTGTAAGTGATCCTCGTTAATAATTTGATCTTTGTATAAAACGATATCCAGATCTATAGAACGGGCTTGATAACCATCTGATTCTATTCGTTTTCTTCCTAATTTAGTTTCAATAGAAAGTAAAATTTCAATTATTTCAAAAGGGTTCTTTTTTGAATTTACTTTTATGCATGCGTTTAAAAAAGCTTCGCTTTCGAATCCCCAAGCCTGGGTTTCATACACTCTGGAAATAGACTCCACAGTTCCGACTTCTGCAGCAATTTGATATACTGCCTTTTGAAGCGTTTCAAATCGATTACCAAGATTACTTCCTAGGCCAATATATACCACCTTCTATTTTTTATCAAAAAAAGGAAAAAAAAACCAAGGGTGCAACTCTGAATCGGTTTAGTGCGATTGATTTTATTTAAAAGGATTTTAAACATAATTAAATCCTAAAAATGAAGTTGTTAACTCTGATTCTAAAAGTTAGAACACATTAACTTATCTTTGCTAAAAATTAGATCATATGAATTTTCTGCGTACATTTTTTGCATCGTTATTAGGTACCATAACGGCTTTTATTGTGGGAGGTATCCTTTTTTTTATGGTTATTGGTGGAATCGCCAGTGCTGTAGGCTCAGATGAAGGTGCAGGGACTATGATTCAGGATAATAGTATATTGTCTTTGAAGCTAGATTTGCCAATTTTAGATAATACTCCCGGAACTGAAGATTTTCAAGTAAGTTTAGGTCTAGATCCAGAAAGTGTGAAGCTTATGGATTTAATTAATGCGATTGAATTAGCAAAGACAAACGATAAAATTAAAGGAATTCATTTACGAAGTGACTACTTAATGGCTGGATGGTCACAAGTTAAATCAATACGTGATGCCCTTGAGTCTTTTAAATCCAGTGGGAAGTTTGTAACTGCATATGGAGATTTTTATACTCAAATGGGTTATTATCTCGCTTCTGTTTCAGATTCAATTTATGTAAATCCTAATGGGGGAGTTGAGCTGAAAGGATTAGCTTCGGAAGTTTTGTATTACAAGGATTTTGAAGATGAATATGGCTTTAAAATGGAGGTTATCAGACACGGAAAGTACAAGAGTGCTGTTGAGCCTTATTTGTCAAATACAATGAGTAAAGAGAACCGAGAACAGCTTGGTGTTTTAATTTCTTCACTATGGGAAACTATAAGTTCAGAAATTTCTGAGTCAAGAAACATTTCTAAACAAAGACTAGATGAAATAGCTAAAAATTTAGAAGCAAACCTCGTGGAAAATGCTTTTAAAATTGGAGTTGTCGATCAGATAAGTTATAAATCTGATTATTTAAATATTTTAAAAAGCAGACTAGGTTTAGAGCCTTCTGATCGATTAAAATTGGTTTCGTACGAAGACCTTTTGGCAGGTAATGCTGCACGTAAAAAAGGAGTACGCGATCAAATTGCTATTATTTATGCTCAGGGTCCCATTCTTTTTGGTGAAGGAAATGAAACTCAAATTGGAGATAAGAACTTTGTTAAAGCAATCGAAGATGCCGCTAAAAGCAAACGAATAAAAGCTATTGTGCTACGTGTAGACTCTCCTGGAGGAAGTGCATTAATTTCGGACATTCTCTGGAAAGCATTGGATGAAGCTAAAAAGAAAAAACCACTAGTTGTGTCTATGGGGAATGTTGCTGCATCAGGTGGGTATTATATTGCGTGCGGAGCAGACAAGATTTTTGCAAATCCGATGACCATTACTGGGTCTATAGGTGTTTTCGCAACCCTACCAAATTTTAGAGGATTCGCAGATAATATTGGAATCAATGCCGAGCATGTATTAACCCACAAAAATGCACTTGGTTATAGTCCATTTGAACCTCTTTCAGAAGGGTTCCGTAAGAGTGCTCGGGAGGGAATAGAGTTTGTTTATGAAACCTTTAAGCAGCGCGTATCTGAAGGTAGAAATATTTCTTTGGAAGATGTAGAAGCCATAGCACAAGGCAGAGTTTGGACAGGAGTACAAGCTAAAGAAAATGGTCTTATCGATGAACTTGGTTCCATAAATGATGCTTTGGATGCCGCGGCTAGTTTGGCAGAAATTGAAGAATTTAATCTAACTTCTTACCCTAAGATAGAAACAGATTTTGATGATATTTTTGGGGTGATGAATCCTTTTTCAAGTATTGAAACTGAAATTAAATCTGCATTACCACAAGAATTTAAAATATTTTTGGAAGCCTCTCAATCTGCTGAAAATAAAGTAAATAGAATTCAAACAAGAATTCCATATTCTTTGAATATTAAATAACGCATGAATCAAAAAGATAAGGCTCTTGCTGATCAGATTTTTTTATTTTTAGCAGCACTTTTTATTACCTCTTTAGTAGTTTCTAATTTAATTTTTCAAAAATTCTTTTTTTGGTATCCAGTCGATACGTCCATTTTTGGGATCCCTTTATTTGAATTATCTGTTGGGATTTTGCCTTATCCAATTACTTTTTTAATCACGGATTTAATTTCTGAGATTTTTGGAAAAAAGAAAGCGAACCAAGTGGTTGTAGCAGGAATTTTCGCTTCTTTCTTTTCAATCGGAATCGTTTTAGTTGCTGATGCTGTTCCTGCAATTGCTAATTCGCCAATTAATGATGCTACTTTTAATGAGGTGTTTTCACTTTCCCCACTTGCTGTTCTTGCTTCAATGATTGCCTACTTATTGGCACAATTTGTTGATATTCGAATTTATCATTTCTGGAAAAAAATCACCCAAGGGAAACATTTATGGTTGAGGAATAATTTCTCAACTTTTGCCTCTCAATTTTTAGATACATTTACGGTTATTCTTTTGCTCTGCTTTTTTGGAGTTTTGTCGTGGGATATGTTTCTGGGATTAGTAGTTTCTGGATTTATATTTAAAGTTCTTGTAGCCGCAATTGATACCCCATTTTTATATGTCTTTGTATATTTAATAAGAAAACGATTCGGATTAAAAATCGGAGAAGAAATTCGTTATGAACTCAAATAAAGTCTAAATGAGCGATCCTGTTAGAATAAATAAATATCTCAGTGAAATTGGTTTTTGCTCTAGGAGAGCAGCTGATAAAATGATTGACCAGGGAAGGATAGCTGTAAATGGCGAAATTATTGGGATGGGAGTAAAAGTAACTCCAGAGGACGTAATTCATGTTGATGGAGAAATTGTACGTTCAGGTAAAGATAAGCCTGTTTATATTGCATTTAATAAACCAGTAGGCATTGTTTGTACAACGGATACTCGTGTAGAAAAAGATAACATCATAGATTATATTAATTTCCCTACTCGTATTTTTCCAATTGGCCGTTTAGATAAACCTAGTGAAGGATTAATTTTTCTAACTAATGATGGGGATATAGTAAACAAAATTTTACGTGCTCGAAATCATCATGAAAAAGAATATGTAGTTACTGTAAATCGACCCATTACAGATGACTTTATAAGACAAATGGGTTCAGGAATTCCAATTCTTGATACAGTTACACGACCTTGTGAAGTAAAACAAACCCACAAAAAAGAATTTAAAATAATCCTTACCCAAGGTTTAAATAGACAAATTAGAAGAATGTGCGAGTTTCTTGATTATCGAGTTACTTCACTAAAAAGAACTCGAATAATGAATGTGGAGCTAGATGTCCCTAAGGGGAAATGGAGGCATTTAACAGAAGATGAAATGGATGAAATAAATAGACTCGTAGCTGTTTCCTCTAAAACAAATGATTAAACATTTATTTTTAAGTCCACAACGACTCCTTCGTTCGAGCGTACATTAAAGACCGTATCATCTTCAAAAATTAAATATTGACCTTTTACGCCCTTAAGTGTTCCAGTATATGTATTTTCTTTCTTTAGATTTAAACTTTTAACTTTTTCTGGATATCTATTCACTGGGAAATCAATTGTTAAAGGTTCTATTTGGTCTTTTACAATGTATTGTTTTAATTCTTTAGGGATATTATCTAGCGCTTTATTTCTTTCAGATTCCCAATCGACCGGGTCGACTTCATTTTTAAGCATTTTTCGCCAATTAGTTTTGTCAGAAAAATATTCTTTCAACGCAACTTCACCAACTCCTGCAAGGTATCGATTAGGAACTTCAAGTATTGGGAGGGCTTGATGAGCCCCCTGATCAATCCATCGAGTAGGGAGTTGTGCTTTTCGGGTAACCCCCACTTTAATATGGCTTGAAAGCGCTAAGTAAACTATATGAGGCTGTAATTGAACTTTTTTTTCATAAGATAAATCACGGTCTTCAATGTCTAAATGTGCTTTACTTAATTCGGGTCTCATTATCCAATCACCTGCACTTGGACTTTCGAAGAAACATTTTTTACAAAAACCTTGTGCAAAAATAATTTCAGTACTACAACAATTCAAGCACTCATAACCAATTAAATCTAATGTTACAGATTGATCCAGGAATTGATGCACAGCAACAAAGTCATTTTTTAATTTTAGATAATATTTTACAGAGTCATTTAGTTCTGTAGTCATTTTTTTAAGTACACCTGAAAACATATAGGAGAATCATTTATATTTATAAGATAAAGATACTTATAAAATGGCAATCCCCTTATTCAATTCTATAGCCTCTTGGTTTCTTAAAAAAAGGATTCATCAAATTGAACTTTTCTTAAAGTATCCACACGAAGTTCAACAAGAAGTACTAAACGATTTACTTCGAATTTCAAAGAATACCGAAGTTGGAAAGCGCTATGATTTCAGTTCAATTAGAAATTATCAAACCTTTAAAAGCAGAGTTCCCCTTGTGGCGTATGAAGACATAGCAGATGATATTAATAGAAGTAGAAATGGGCAAGCTAATATATATTGGCCGACCCCTATTAAATGGTTTGCAAAATCTAGTGGTACAACCGACAGCCGAAGTAAGTTTATTCCTGTAAGTCTAGAAGCTTTAGATCAATGCCATTACAAAGCAGGGAAGGACATGCTTTCTTTTTATTTTAACAATAACCCTGAATCAGAATTGTTTAATGGTAAAAATTTGAGGTTAGGAGGTAGTCAAGAAATTTATGATAATAGCACTAGTTATTTTGGAGATCTATCGGCGATTATTATCGATAATATGCCTTTTTGGGCAGAAATTAGTAGTACCCCTTCTCACAAAACTTCATTAATCCCAGAATGGGAAGCTAAAATAAATGCCATTTTAAAGGAAAGTGTTCTTGAGAATGTAACCAGTTTTGCAGGCGTTCCCTCTTGGATGATGGTTCTTCTAAATAAAGTTTTAGAACACACAAAAAAGGATAATATATTGGAAGTTTGGCCAAATTTGGAAGTTTTTTTCCATGGAGGAGTAAGCTTTAAGCCATACAAAAGTCAGTACGAAAATTTTTTCCCAGGTTCTCAGCTTAAATATTATGAAACCTTCAATGCCTCTGAGGGTTTCTTTGGTATTCAAGATTTAAATAATTCAGACGAATTACTCTTGATGCTAGATTATGGAATTTTTTATGAATTTATTCCTGTTGATGGTTCAGTTGACGATATAATTCCTCTTGCAGGAGTTGTATTATTTGAGAGTTATGAAATAGTAATTACTACCAATTCTGGTTTGTGGCGTTATAAAATTGGGGATGTAATAAAATTCACTTCTGTTGCTCCTTACCGCATTCAAGTAGTAGGAAGGACAAAACATTTTATAAATGCTTTTGGCGAGGAGTTGATGGTAGATAATGCAGATTTAGCTCTAGCTAAAGCTGCTCAAACTACAGGAGTTAATATCATAGACTATACCGCAGCTCCTGTTTATATGAGTGGAAATGAAAAGGGTGCACATCAATGGTTAATAGAGTTTGACAAAGTTCCTGAGGATTTAAATCGATTTTCAGTAGTCTTAGATAAGGTGTTGCGAGAAATAAATTCGGACTACGATGCTAAACGTTATAAAAACATGACCATGAAGTTTCCAGAAGTTATCCCAGCAGGGTCAAAATTATTTTACAATTGGCTTTCCAAGAATAAAAAATTAGGAGGTCAACACAAAGTTCCTCGGTTATCAAATAACAGAGAGCTCATCGAAGAGTTGTTGAAGTTAAATACTACGAAACTGCTTTAAGTACAGGGTCTTTAGAGTTATTTAGCTTTCTTTCGGCGTAGCTTTTAGAAATCTTTAATTCTGTTTTATCTGTTCCTGGCATTTCGAACATTGCGTCGGTCAAAATTGCTTCGCATAAAGACCGTAAGCCTCTGGCTCCTAAATTATATTCTAGGGCTTTGTCAACAATGAAGTCTAAGGCTCCCGAACTGAAGGTTAACTTAATTCCGTCAATCTCGAACAATTTTTCGTATTGCTTTGTCAATGCATTTTTAGGTTCTGTTAAGATAGAACGTAGGGTTTTTCTGTCTAATGGGTGCATATGTGTAAGCACGGGTAAACGACCAATTATTTCAGGGATCAGTCCAAAAGATTTAACGTCTTTAGGATTTACGTATTGTAGAAGATTTTCCTTGTCTAAATCTTCTTTTTGAGATTCAATTTTATAACCGATTGCCTGAAGATTAAGTCTTTTATTTATCTCACGCTCAATACCGTCAAAGGCACCACCGGCGATGAATAAAATATTGGAAGTATCTACTTCTATGAATTTTTGATCAGGATGTTTTCTTCCTCCTTTTGGGGGAACATTTACAACTGTTCCTTCTAAAAGTTTCAGTAAAGCTTGTTGTACTCCTTCTCCAGAAACATCTCTTGTAATCGACGGGTTGTCTCCTTTTCGAGCAATTTTATCTATTTCATCTATGAAAACAATTCCACGTTGTGCTTTTTCTACATCGTAGTCAGCAGCTTGAAGTAATCGAGTTAAAATACTTTCGACATCTTCACCAACATAACCAGCTTCAGTTAAAATAGTAGCGTCAACAATAGCTAAAGGAACACTCAACATTTTTGCAATTGATTGAGCTAAAAGTGTTTTTCCAGTTCCTGTTTGTCCAACAAGAAGGATGTTACTTTTTTGTATTTCAATTTCTTCTAGTTCATCTTTAGGATGAGACAATCTTTTGTAATGATTATAAACCGCAACAGAGATTACTCTTTTGGCTGCATCTTGGCCTATAATGTATTGGTCTAAAAAGTCTTTTGTAAGTTGAGGTGTTTTTAGGTCTAATGAACTCGAGTCTGTGCTAGACTCGTTTTCATCTTTTGCCTCCTCAATAACAATCCCATGAGCTTGATGAATACATTTATCACAAATGTGAGCGTCTAAACCAGCAATAAGCAGATCTGTTTGTGGTTTAGTTCGTCCGCAAAAAGAACAAATTAATTCTTCATCACTCATAGTGTACTTTTTTATTTAGTCAAAACTTCATCAATCATTCCATATACCTTAGCTTCTTCAGCTTTCATCCAGTAATCTCGGTCACTGTCGTGGTGTACTTTATCGAATTCTTGTCCAGAATGTTTTGCAATGATTTCATATAATTCGGTTTTTAATTTTCCGATCTCACGAGCAGTTATTTCGATATCAGAAGCCTGTCCTTGAGCACCTCCTAAAGGTTGATGAATCATAACTCGGGCGTGTGGTAACGCAGAGCGTTTTCCATCTTGTCCAGCACAAAGTAATACCGCTCCCATAGAAGCTGCAATACCAGTGCAAATTGTAGCGACATCAGGCGATATATATTGCATGGTGTCATAAATACCCAATCCAGCATAAACACTTCCACCAGGAGAATTTATATACATTTGTATATCACGTTTTGGGTCTACACTTTGTAAAAACAAAAGTTGTGCTTGAATAATGTTAGCTACTTGATCATCAATTCCTGTTCCCAAAAACATAACACGATCCATCATAAGTCTTGAAAAAACATCCATTTGAGCAACATTCATTTGGCGTTCTTCAATGATGTAAGGGGTCATGCTGCTAACCATTTTATCGTAATACATGGCGTTTACTCCATGATGCTTGGTTGCGTATTTTTTAAACTCTTTTCCGTAGTCCATAATAAGGTTATTTAGTACCTAAAAGTAAGTAAAATTATTGTGCACTACCGTATGCTTCTTTTACAAAGGCATCATAGTTTACTTTTTTTGTTTTCAAACCAGCGTTTTCTTTGTAAAAATCTAAAAGTTTTTTACTCATTAACTGATCAGAAAGTCTTTTAGTTTCTTCTTGATTTGTAAAAATTCTAGCAGCAATATCATCAAGTTCCTTTTCTTCTGGAGCCATTTGACCATATTGCGCCATTTGTTGCTTGATAAGATCTTTTGCAAAACTTTGTAATTCTTCAAATTTAATTTGAAGATCATACTCTTTAATAATTGCTCCTTCAATTAGTTGGTAACGAATTCCTTTTTCAGATTTTTCATATTCTTCTTTAGCTTCTTCTTCTGTTAATGTTTTTTCACCAGAGTTCTGAAGCCATTTGATTAAAAATTCTTTAGGAAGATCGAATTTTGTATTATCAATTAGGTTTTCCGTAACATCATTTAGAAGTTTTTGTTCAGATTGAGATTCAAATTGCTTTTCAATCCCTTCTTTAACTTTTTCTTTAAGAGCTTTAAGGCTTGTAACTGTTCCAGCTTCGTAAAGTTTATCAAAAAGTTCTTGATTTAATTCAGCAAGAATACGGTTGTTAACTTCATTAATTGTTATGGAAACAGTTTTAGGGAGTTCTTCTATCTGAGGGATAGTAACACCAAATGCTCTTGCTGCGGCACTATCTTCATTGAAAAGACCTTTTGTGTTTAATTCTAAAGTGTCGCCTATTTTTGCAGCGCTAAGAGCAGTAATATTCTTTTTTCCTTTAATTGAATCGAATTCAATCACTGGTGTAGTGTCAATTGCTGCTTCTTCATTTTTGATTTCGACAGATAATTCAGTTCCAGGAGTAATTTCTTTGGAAGATTCGATTTTACCATATTGCTTCTGGATGTATGAAAGTTGCTCATCAATCATTTTCTTGTCCGCTTCTATTTGAAAAAAAGTAACTCCTTTTTTCCCTTTTAAGTTGACTTCAAATTTTGGAGAAAGTCCAAGTTCAAATTCGAAATTTAAAACATCGGCCTTCCAGTCAATCTCTTCTTGCATTTTAGGAAGTGGGTTTCCCAAAAGTTCAAGTTTTTCTTCGTTAATAAACTTATTAAGGTTTTCTTGTAGTAATTTGTTTACTTCATCCGCAGTAACCGGTGTTTCGTATTGTTTTTTGATCATTCCCATTGGCACATGCCCTTTTCTAAATCCAGGAATGTTCGCGTTTTTGCGATAATCATTTAAAACATTAAGTACTTTTTCAGCAAAATCATTTTGCTCTAATGAGATTGTAATAGTACTGTTTAAGGCGTCAAGGTCTGTTCTTGTAATTTGCATGTATGTGTTCTCAATAAATTAGTGCGCAAAAATAAGTCTTTTAAATGGGTTGCACAAGCATAACCCCCTTGTAATAACCACTTAAACAGATAAGTTACCCTGTTTTGCAACTAATTGAGCTTAAAATAGAGTAGATTATAAGTCATTTTAAAATAAAATAGTACATTTGCAGCCTGAATTAATAACCAGAACGTCGAGAACGTTCACAATTTAATATGACATGCCAGTAAAAATCAGATTACAGAGACACGGAAAAAAAGGAAAACCATTCTATTGGGTAGTAGCAGCTGATGCTCGTGCCAAAAGAGATGGACGTTATCTCGAGAAAATCGGAACATACAATCCAAACACCAATCCAGCAACAGTCGAAATTGATTTAGATTCAGCTGTTAAATGGTTAGGAAATGGAGCACAACCTACTGACACTGCTCGTACTTTATTGTCTTACAGAGGAGCTTTACTTAAACACCACCTACAGGGAGGTGTATCAAAAGGAGCATTAACTCAAGAAGACGCAGATGCAAAGTTCGAAGCATGGTTAGAAGATAAAGCTAATCGTATCCAAGCTAAAGTTGATGGTCTTTCTAAGGAAGAAGCTAAAGCACAAGCGGACGCATTTGCAGCTGAAAAAGCAGTAAATGAAAAACGTGTTGCTGATGCAAAAGCACTTGCTGAGGAAGCTGCTGCTGAGGAAGCTGCAGCTCAAGCTGCTGCTGAAACAGAGGCAGAAGCCGCTGCTGCACCAGAAGTTGAAGCAGAAGAAGCTGCAACAGAAGAGGCTCCTGCTGCTGATGCAACAGAAGAGGCACCAGAAGCATAATTACTTGACCGATGACCAAAGAAGAATGTTTCTACTTAGGTACCATCGTTTCAAAGTTTAGTTACAAAGGAGAGGTGTTAGCAAAGCTTGATACCGATACTCCACAAGATTATATAAATTTGGAATCAGTTTTTGTCTTACAAGGCACAAAACTGGTTCCTTTTTTTATTGAGAATGCTCAATTACAAAAATCAAGTTTACTTCGAATCCGTTTTGAAGATATTGAATCGGAATCTGATGCTGATTTATTGCTCAAAAAAGAACTTTACCTTCCGTTAAGCTTTTTACCAGAATTAAAAGGGACCCAGTTTTATTACCACGAGGTAATTGGATTTAAAGTTAGAGAAAAGTCAGGTAATGTTGTAGGGGTTTTACAAGCGGTTAATGACCAAACTCCACAAGCTCTTTTTGAAATAATTGATGATAAAGAGCGAATTATTTTAGTCCCAGTTCATGACGACTTTATTAGTAAAGTTGACCGTTCTAAATCCGAACTGACTTTAAATTTACCCGACGGATTATTGGATGTATATCGATCGTGAAAAATTCAAATTTTCGATTTAAACAATTTAGTATAGAACAATCGAATTCGGCAATGAAAATTGGAACCGATGGAGTTCTGTTAGGGGCTTGGTCTCCTATTGCCCAAAACATCAATTCTGTTTTAGATATTGGTTCCGGTACAGGTTTAATTGCTTTGATGTTAGCCCAGCGCACAGTTGATTCCAAGATTACAGCTGTGGAAATTGAAGCTGCTGCAGCTAAAGAAGCTACTTTTAATTTTAATAATTCTCCTTGGTCAAATAGATTAAATCTTGTACACACTAGCATAATTGACTTTTGTCTTAATTGTAACGAAACCTATGATTTAATTGTTTCAAATCCACCCTTTTTTAAAAATCCTTATAAGCTTTCGAAAGACTCTAGGAGTACTGCAAGGGATAATTTTCATTTAAGTTACGAGAACTTATTTTCTTCAGTTAATCAATTAATTAGTTCTGAAGGAGTCTTTGTTTTAATTGCTCCTTTTGAGTATCGTTCAGCTTTGATTTTATTAGGAGACCAAAACGATTTATATTTAAATCAAGAATTGTTGGTTAAAGGAAGTTTTACAAGCCCTTATAAAAGGATTTTGATGCACTTTTCTAGGGATAAAACCCCTTTGAAGACTGGTTCTTTAGTTTTGGAAGAATCTAGAAATAATAGAACAAAAGATCATCAGGAATTGGTGGAAGATTTTTATCTCTAAAAATCAAATACAAACCCAAAAGAAGGAAAAGGAGTATTTCTGTCTTCTCGTTCAACTTTAACTAATTCTCTGGGTGTAATAATAGTTCCGTCTGTTGTTCTGGCTAATGTATATTCATCAGGTCGAGCAGTATCTTGTGCCAAGAAGTTTTGTAATTCTAGGTAAAAATTAAACGAAAGATTTTCGAAATTCCATTTTTTATCAATTCTAAGATCCCCTTGTTTGAAAGAGGATAATCGATTTTGACCAAGTTGACTATAATCAAGCACGATTCTAGGGTAGGTAGCAAGGGTTGCTGCCGTATCTGTTGGAGCAAAAGGAGACGCGCCTGCATAACGGTATCGTACGCTTACTTCCCAGTTTTTAGGTAATTTATAGCCTCCAGTAAAGGTTACTAAGTTTCCACTATCCCACACAGACGGAAGTTCTGTGGAGTCTAATCCGGAGAATTTACTGCTGAATAAAGTGTAGGCAAGAATCCCGTAAAAGTTATTTGATAATTTCTGTTGAAATAAAACTTCAATTCCTTTACTTAAACCGCTACCAGTATCTGTCACTGCTTCATTTCCTAACACCTCAAAATCTGCACCTTTATTTGCTAAAGAAACACCGTCCATAATTGAAACGGGGTATTGACTATAATCTTTTCTAAAGGCTTCAACGGTAAACCTAGAAGAAGGACTCAGATTATATTCTACTCCAAATACATAATGATCACTTTGCGTATAGCGATTTGATTTATTGACGAATGCTCCATTTTCATTTTGGAAACCGAGCATTGTGTAAGTTGGTATTTTGAAATAACGACCAACAGATCCGTTTAATTTCCAGCGACTACTTTCATCTAACGCATAGGATGCCGATAGTCTAGGTGATACATTGTCTATGAGGTTGGAACCATTAGTAAAACTATCTCCATCGGAACGAACCCCTAAAGCAAGGCTCAATTTTTCATTGTAAAAGGAACGACTGATTTTTCCGAAGAAGCCATATTTAGCAAAATCGATTGAAGTGTCATATCTAAAGCTACTAATTAAATCCTGGGTTTCGTTTGAATAAACAGATTGTTGAATATTCAGTCCATAAGAAAGCTTCCATTCCTTTAGATATTGAGTAGCGTGGACTCTTAATTTGGTTTCTTGCTCTTTTGAGTCGTTTTTGAAAAGAATTCCAGATTTGTTCTCATTGTCTTGATATCTAGTAAAAATATTTTTAAGTCTATTTGAGCTTAAAGTTGTGTTTATTTTACCATTCCCATTTTTTAATTTATGCTTCCAAGTTACTCCCATAGTAACTGTTTTTTGTTGAATTATTGGAGCGGTATCAATAAAGTTTTGTTGTTCAGCATCAAATTCTTCAGGCGCAACTACAGAAAAGTCATCTATGGACCCAATACCAATAAAGCTGAGGCTATTTCGATCATCAATCTTATGGTCTAGTTTCCACTGATAGTCCCAGTAATCTGGTCTAATTGGTAGTCCAACTAAGGCAAAAACATATTGTAGGTAGCTTCTTCTTGCCGAAACCATTAGCGTAGTATTTGAACGTTCTTTGTCTCCTTTAAATAAAGGTCCATTAAAAGTAGCACCGGCTTCGCTTGCTCCGATTCTAAAATTAATCGATTTGTTTTGACTGTTTCCTTCTCTTTGTTCAAAAGCTAAAACTCCTGATAATGGGTTGTCATATTCAGCACCAAATGCAGATGAGGAAAGTGTAACTTCTCTTATGAAAGATACATTTAACATCCCTACAGGCCCTCCTGCGCTTCCTTGAGTACTGAAGTGATTTATGTTAGGAATTTCTACGCCATCTAAATAGTAAACACTTTCGTTTGGAGCTCCACCCCTAATTATAAAATCATTTCGAAATCCTCCGCCTCCTGACGGTGAAATACCAGGAAGACTTTGAGCTACTTTTGCGATGTCGTTGTTTCCTCCAGGATAAGTTTCAATTTCAACCGCTGAAAAAGATTGAGTAGAAAGGGGAGTTTCTTTTGAAGTTCTGAAGGGGCTTTTAGAAAGTATTACTTCATTAAGTGTTTCTGTATTTTCTTTGAGTTTAAATAAAAGATCGGGTGTTCCAACAGATTTTACAATTACATTATATAATGTTTGAGATTCAAACCCTAAAAAGGTAGCATTGACATTATATGTTTTTGTAGGGACATCCTCGAATGAAAAGAATCCGTTTTGATCCGTGATAACTCCAAGTGTTGTTCCTTCTAATAGGATCGAAGCTCCTTCCAGAGGTTCTTGTGTAATTTCATCTATTACTTGTCCAGAGAATGACCCTGTGTTTTGAGCGCTAATAAATGAAGCTAAAAATAATAAAATTGAAGTGAAGTAAAGTTTCATGGAAAATTTTTTGTGTAAAATTAGCTTTTGAAATCTTATCTCAAAAACTTTTGTTTAACTTTATTAAAATAAAAATAAACAAACTAGTTATTTTTCTTTTTTCGCTTTCTAACTTTCTTATTTTCTATATTTATTTTTTTCACTTCTTTTTCCTTTTCTTTTAAATCAAATTCTTCTCTGAATTTTTCTAAGTCATTTTTACTTATCTTTTCCTGATCTTGAGCCTGAATAGCAACTTCGTCTACACCAAAAGAGGCTTGTTCTGTTTGCTTTCTCATGATTTCTTTAGCAGCTTTTAGGTTGTAATATATTCCAGAGTCAATTAGCTTATTGTCAACGTAGTTTTCTTGCTTTTTTTTGTCCCATCGAACGAAGATAAATCCACCTCTTTCAGAAGATTCTAATTTAACTTGAAATACTTTTGCGTTTTCAGGTAACTTTTGGTAAACAATTATTTTTTTTATGATGTAGCCCGATAGGTCTAATAGTTCTTCGACAAATTGTTTTTGACCTTCAAGGCTTTTGTCGTTTATAGGGTATAGATATTCGTCTTCGTAATAAGAATCAATCTGAGCATTAACTGTTTTTGAAAACAGCAGTATCATTAGTATTGCAATGACATGAAATTTTTTAAAATCCATTTTTTTACGATTGACTATTAACCAAAAATTCCATTTTATGAAGTAATTGTATTGAAACAGTGGTAGATTTATAAAAGGTTATCTTCAAAATCATTACCCCAAGATAATAAAACCATCCAACGATATCTTAAAACTCATATAATTCTATGAATCTTAAAAAAGAAAAGGTGTAATTTAGTCTTTGTACTTCAGGTTGTGCTTTATAAAATACTGACATGTTAAGTACTGAAAACCAATATAAAATAAAAGTCTAAATAGATCTTGTACAGGATTTATGTTTTCAGAGAATAACTAAATGTCAAGAAGCGACCCACTTAGGGTAAGCATAAAAGCGCCAATCATTAGATTTAAATTTATTTTGTTTTTTTCTTCTTCCCAAAGAATTGTGCTTAGAAAGCTAGCGCCCAAAAGAGTTATTCCGTAAAAAAACAATTGGATATATAAAGTTAGCTAGATCTTCATGAAGAATAAATAAAATCCCGATTAAGTAAATCATGTGTATTGAAAATGATAAGACAATTTTCTTTTTTTTGAATTGCTTTATCAACGTTACTTTAATCTCTTTTTAGGATATGATCTGCAATTAGAAGAATCATTCCTCAAAAGAAATTATTCCAGCGATAGAATATAAAAATTCATTAGAAAGAATTAGAACACTTCCTATGAAAGAGAAAATTAGAATTAATTCATAAGTCAAGTTCCTATTAGACCTTAAGAAATAAAAAGTTCCTATACTTGGATCAATTAAAGCTGTTGCTACTATTTCTATTATGGTTTGCTTGAACATAATTCCAAGCACATAAAATAAAATATAGAGACAAGTATAAAGGTGAAGAGTGCTAATTTAATTTTGATTTGGGATTTCATTTATTTTATGTTCAGTGGGTTTTTTTAAAATAATTACATATAAAGAATTGTGCTGGTATGTAGGTTGCCATCACTAAAAATCCAAATATATTTTCTTCAAAATAAAAAGTATTAAATGCAATCATGCTATCCGAAGTTATAAATAAAACAACCCCTAATAATAAGACTAAGCTTTTATGATTTTTATTCTTAATTGTAAGTAATGTGGTTGTAATTCCAATTATAGAAAGTGTTAGGGCATACCCACTTATTGGAATCGCTAGTGTTCCCAGTTTAGACCCTAGCAAAATCATCGTTGTTGTGAAGTAACCGCCGAATAATATAAGTGGTAAAATTATTTTCTTAGTTGAGAATATTGTTTTTAAGGGAGTATTTAGTTCTTTATTAATCATTTGTAGGTAAATGATTTGTGCCCCCCAGAACGATAAAATTCCTAGTAAAAAAAATAAAAAATCCCCTTTCATTAAAAAAAGATCACCCATCCAGGATAGAAAAAGTGCCCAGAAAAAAGTCCTATCATAGTTTTTTGTGTAATAAAACCCTGCTAAAAAAGGAATGAGTAGAGGTTTCGTGTAAATGCTCAACAATTCTTGACCTGTATACTGACCTATTACATGGATTATTCCCGTGATCCAAAATAGATAAGCAAACTTTTTCATGTCTATTATTTTATATATTTATTGTGAATATATAAAATAATAAATAGCTTATTAATTCCTATACTTTTTTAACCACAAAAGTAACAACACCCCATATAATTAACTGATTTTCTTCTGTTACGCGTATGGGTTTATATTTTGAATTTTCAGGCATTAAATAAATACAGTCTGCTTCTACTTTTAAACGTTTTACTGTAAATTCTCCATCAATAAAACAAACTGCAATATTATTGTCTTGTGCCTCTTTGCTTCTGTCTATTACCAATAGATCTCCATCGTCTAAGCCTGCTCCTTGCATTGATTCGCCTGCGACACGCGCATAGAACGTAGCTTCTGCATTTTTAACTACTTCTTGGTCGATACTAATTCTTATTTCTTTAAAATCGTCGGCAGGAGAGGGGAATCCGGCAGAAACTCCATTTTGTGCTAAAGGCATTTTTTTAAAAGCTTCTCCGCTGGGTTTGAAAAATATGATACCTTGTTTTTGTTTTTTTTTCATAAGAGAATTCCCGATTTATTATTAACGGTAATAATTTCTTTGAGTTCTGTGGTATAACGTTTGGAGAGATGTTCTTGTCGCATCTTCCAGGTTGTATTTAGATCTTGATTTCCTAGTTTAATTTGATGAGGTCCAAAGCGTAGGTGTATTTTGTCGATCGCCTGCATAAGCGAATCGTGCTGGTTTAGGTTCGGTTGAAACAGATTGAGTTGTCGTTCTTTTGAAGGAACTAAGCCTAATAATAGAACTCCCGCTTTCTTGTAGTCAATCCCGGATTTAAATATAGTTTTTAGTCCTGCGACCGCGTGTTTGCAAATGGTAATACTTGAATCGGTAGCATAGGGCAGTGTAACGACACAGCTGTTTCGGTATTGTTCTTTGTTTTTTTGGTGTGAATTACTGCGAATAAAAACAAGAACAGCGCTGCAGCTACTACCTTGTTTTCTGAGTTTTTCGGAACAGCTATTTGCGTAGGTAGAAATTCGTTCTTCTAATTCATGAAATTTAGAGTAGTTACTTTTAAAGCTTCGAGTAGTTGTAATCGATTTTTTAGAAGGTAGGGTTTCTTCTAGTTTAATATGTGAAATTCCCAGGAGATCTTTTTTTAGTCGAAGCTCTAAAATGCTCATGTGTTTTTTAATCCAAGAGTCGGGTAAATTTGAAAAGTCATACGCTGTTTGAATTCCTTGTACTTCTAATTTTTTACAGTATTGTCTTCCGATACCCCAAATATCTTTCACTGCAGTCCATTTTAAAGCTTTTATCCGTTTCTCATCTGTATCAATCATATAAACTCCTTGGGTTTTGGAGTTGAATTTTTTAGCAATTTTATTAGCAATTTTTGCTAATGCTTTTGTTTTAGCAACCCCTACAGAAACAGGGATCCCAGTCCACTTACGTACTTGTTTTTTTATTTCATAACCCGTAGTCTCAAGGTCAAAATAATCGAATCCATCGAATTTTAGAAAAGCCTCATCAATACTATAAATTTCAAAGTTAGGAGTATGTTTTTCTAGTATTTGCATGACGCGACTACTCATGTCTCCATAAAGTGGATAGTTGGAAGAAAATACTTTTATTCTTTTTCTTTTAAATTCTTCTTTGTATTTGAAAGCGGGTGCTCCCATAGGTATCCCCATAGCTTTTGCTTCGTTACTTCTAGCAATAACACAGCCGTCATTATTTGACAAAATAACGATAGGTTTTCCTTCCCATTGAGGTTGAAAAACACGCTCACAAGAAGCATAAAAATTATTACAATCGACGAGTGCAAACATGTCGTCTAAATTATGAAATTATAAAATGTGATTTCTTTTTTTAGAAAAAGTTATTCTTCTTTTTTAAGTGTGGTTATTAACGATTTGTATTCATATTAAATTGTTTTTTTGAGTAATTGTTATAAATCATATAAAACTCTAATAAATTGTGTTAAATGAACTTCATTTTTTTTCTAAACAAGTAGTGACTTTAACTAAAAGTTGTAATTTCGTACTGAATTTTAGACAAGCCTCCATAGAATGGATAAGTATTCTTTTTTAAATGCGGCACATACGGGTTATTTTGCCCAGATGTACGACCAATATCTTAAACAACCTGACAGTGTAGAGCCTAGTTGGAGAGCTTTTTTTCAAGGCTTTGACTTTGGTGTAGAAAACAGTCAAGAAGAACACAGTACTGAAATAGATGCTGAAATCCCTGAACATTTACAAAAAGAGTTTCAGGTAGTTCAACTAATCGATGGCTACAGAAAACGGGGTCATTTATTTACAAAAACAAATCCAGTTCGAGATCGTAGAAAGTACAGTCCAAATTTATCTTTAGAAAATTTCGGTTTAACACAAGCTGATCTTAATGTAGTCTTTAATGCAGGAGAAGTTGTAGGATTAGGTCCAAATACATTATCCGAAATTATAGCACATCTAGAACGTGTTTATTGCGATTCCATTGGTGTGGAATACATGTATATACGAAATCCAGAAAAACTAGACTGGATTCAAAACCGTTTACACATAAACGATAACCATCCAAACTTTTCGAAAGAAGAGAAAAAACATATTTTAAAGAAATTAAATCAAGCGGTTAGCTTTGAGAATTTCTTACACACTAAATATGTAGGTCAAAAACGATTTTCACTTGAAGGAGGAGAGTCTTTAATTCCTGCATTAGATGCCGTAGTAGAGGCTGCAGCAGATCATGGAGTCGAAGAATTTGTAATGGGAATGGCACACCGTGGTCGTTTAAATACACTTACCAATATATTTGGGAAATCAAGTAAGGATATTTTCAGTGAATTTGATGGAAAAGATTACGAAGAAGTAGTTTTTGATGGAGATGTAAAATATCATTTAGGTTGGACTTCCAAACGAACTACTGACAACGGTAAAAAAATAAACATGAATATTGCTCCTAACCCTTCACATTTAGAAACGGTTGGTGCCGTTGTCGAAGGAATTACAAGAGCAAAACTCCAAAATAGCTTTAATGGTGATACAAATAAAGTATTGCCAATAATTGTACACGGAGATGCAGCAATTGCAGGACAAGGACTCCCTTATGAAATAGTTCAGATGGCTGGTCTTAAAGGTTATGGTACCGGAGGAACAATTCACATAGTAGTAAACAATCAAGTAGGTTTTACTACAAACTATCTAGATGCTAGATCGAGTACTTACTGTACAGACGTAGCTAAGGTTACTTTATCTCCTGTACTACATGTAAATTCTGATGATGCAGAAGCTGTTGTTCACGCAACTCTTTTTGCTTTAGATTATAGAATGAAATTTGGCAGAGATGTATTCATTGACCTTCTCGGATATCGTAAATATGGACATAACGAAGGTGATGAGCCTCGTTTTACTCAGCCTAAGCTGTATAAGTCAATTGGGAAACATAAAAATCCAAGAGATATTTATGCAGAACAATTAATTGCGCAAAATATCATTACTGCTACGGATGTTAAGCAGTTAGAAAAAGAATATAAAGAATCTCTAGTAGTAGATTTAGAAGATTCTAGAAAAGTTGAAAAAACAATCATCACGCCTTTTATGGCTGATGAATGGGAAGGTCTCTCTTTGGCAAAAGAGGAAAAAATGATGGAGGCTGTAGAAACAAAAGTCTCAGAAAATGATTTGTCTGAAGTAGCTCGAACCATTACCACTTTGCCAACAGACAAAAAATTTTTACGCAAAATCGAAAAACTGATTTCAGACAGAAAAAGAATGTTTTTTGAGTCCGATGCAATGGATTGGGCTATGGGTGAGTTGCTAGCATACGGAACCTTACTTAAAGAAGGTTATGATGTTCGTATTTCAGGTCAGGATGTAGAGCGAGGAACTTTTTCTCACCGACACGCGCTTTTAAAAGCAGAAGAATCTGAAGAAGAAGTTGTGTTGTTAAACTCTATTAACCCTGAAAATCAAGGAAATTTTAGTATTTACAATTCATTACTATCTGAATATGCTGTTTTAGGTTTCGATTATGGTTATGCAATGGCGAGTCCAAACGCCTTAACCATTTGGGAAGCTCAATTCGGAGATTTCAGTAATGGAGCTCAAATTGTTATTGACCAGTACATCGCTTCTGGGGAAGACAAATGGAAAACTCAAAATGGAATAGTAATGTTGCTTCCCCATGGTTACGAGGGGCAAGGAGCAGAGCATTCTTCCGCTCGAATTGAACGTTACTTACAGCTTTGTGCAAATGACAATATGTTCGTTGCAAATTGTTCAACGCCAGCAAATATGTTTCATATTCTTCGACGTCAAATGAAGACAGATTTCCGTAAACCTTTAATTGTTTTTACACCAAAGAGTTTATTACGCCATCCAGATGTAGTGTCTAGCAAAAAAGAGTTTACAGAAGGAGCATTCCAAACCGTAATAGAAGATAATGAGGTAACACCTGCAAAAGCAAAAACGTTAGTTTTATGTACAGGTAAGTTTTATTATGATCTTGTGAAAGCAAGAAGAGATGAAGGGCGAGATGATGTTGCAATCGTAAGAATAGAGCAATTATTTCCATTGCCAATCGAAGCAATTCGAGAAATATTAAATCAGTATAAAGATGTTAAGGATGTAGTTTGGGCACAGGAAGAACCACGTAACATGGGAGTTTGGTCTCATTTGCTTTTACATCTTCCAGAAGCAGTAAGCTTCCGACCAGTAACTCGACGTTTTTATGCAGCACCAGCAGCCGGAAGCGCTACACGATCAAGTAAGAGACACCGTGAAGTTATCGAATATGTTTTTGATGACTCAAAAGATAACTTTATTAGAAATAAAAAATAAATAACAGTACTCGATAAAAACCATTCCTATGATATTAGAAATGAAAGTTCCTTCACCGGGAGAATCAATAACAGAAGTAGAAATTGCTCAGTGGCTCGTTGCTGAGGGAGATTATGTTGAAAAAGATCAACCAATAGCCGAGGTAGATTCGGATAAAGCAACTCTTGAACTTCCTGCTGAAGAAAGTGGAACAATTACTTTTAAAGCAGAAGAAGGTGACGCAGTAGCAGTAGGACAAGTGGTTTGTCTTATTGACACAGAAGGAAAGCCAAGTGGCGATGCTCCTGTATCTGCACCAGCTGCACCTGAAGCAACTTCAGCTCCTGTTCAGAAAGAAGTAGTACAAGAAACTACTTATGCTTCTGGATCGGCTTCTCCTGCAGCAAAAAAAATATTAAGTGAAAAAGGAATTGATGCCAGTGCAGTTATTGGAAGTGGTAGAGGTGGAAGAGTAACTAAAGAAGATGCTGCTCAGGCAGTTCCATCTATGGGGACTAAACCAGCAGATGGAGAACGCGACAATTCTCGTAAGAAATTATCAATGTTGCGTCGTAAAGTTGCTCAACGTTTAGTAGCTGCTAAAAACGAAACAGCAATGTTGACTACCTTTAACGAAGTTAATATGTCTCCAATTTTTGCTCTTCGTAACCAATATAAAGAAGAGTTTAAGGAGAAGCATAATGTTGGACTTGGGTTTATGAGTTTTTTCACAAGAGCTGTAGTTCGAGCGTTACAATTATATCCAGATGTAAATTCTATGATCGATGGAGATTACCAGATTAAATACGATTTCTGTGATATTAGTGTTGCTGTTTCTGGACCTAAAGGACTCATGGTTCCTGTAGTTCGAAACGCAGAGAATTTATCTTTTAGAGGAGTAGAGGACGAAATTAAAAGACTTGCAATTAGAGCACGCGACGGTAAAATTACTGTAGACGAAATGACTGGAGGCACATTTACTATTTCTAATGGAGGTGTATTTGGTTCCATGCTTTCCACTCCAATAATAAACCCTCCTCAGTCAGGAATTTTAGGAATGCACAACATTATCGAACGTCCTATAGCGGTAAACGGAAATGTAGAAATTCATCCAATGATGTACCTAGCACTTTCTTATGATCACAGGATTATTGACGGGAAAGAATCGGTAGGGTTCTTAGTTGCGATTAAAGAAGCACTAGAAGATCCAATTGCTTTGTTAATGGATAACGATGTTAAAAAGGCATTAGACCTTTAAAAAGAGTTTTTTACTCTTATAATCTATTAGGGCGTTGGTTCTTTTCAGAAAATCAGCGCCTAAAATACCGTCAATATTTTCACTTCCCTGATCTGCTAACGACTTGTTTATTGAAGTCATGTCTAGCATGAAAAACTTCAATTTCATTATGAATCCCCCTTTATAAGTGATTCTACTTTTGGCAGTTGGCTTTGCATTTAATTTTTCATTCCCAGCTCCACTTAGTTCCATAGAACTTTCTTTTGCGATTAAAGAAAATTCAGATTCCATATCTAAACGAATGCAGCTATTAGATGCCCCGGTATCAATTAAAAACAAACCCTCTAAATCATTTACTTCAAAAACTCCAACCAAATGTTGACTCTTAGTTTTTTTAAGTGGAATAGTCGAATAACCCTTTGTTTCAAGAATTTTTTTAATCACTTTTTTTTTCAAAGATAGCGAAAGGAGTTTAGCTTTTAGTTCTTGAAATCACTGTCTAATTACCTATTTTTGTTTCATGCAATTAATTGACACCCATACACACCTTTATGCAGAAGCTTTTGATGAAGATAGAGATGCAATGATACAGCGAGCTATTGCTTCTGGAATTACAGATTTTTTTATCCCTGCAATTGATTCTGAATACACAGAACGCATGTTTGCTCTTGAAAAACAATATCCAGATCATATGCATTTAATGACTGGAGTTCATCCAACACACATAAAAGAAAATTATAAAGATGAACTAGAACATGTATCCTCTTTATTAAGTGAACGTTCTTTCTGTGCTATTGGAGAAATCGGTATTGATTTATACTGGGATAAAACTTTTTTGAAAGAACAGCAAGAAGCTTTTGATCTACAAATTAATTGGGCAAAAAAGCATAAACTTCCTTTTGTAATTCATTGTCGTGATGCTTTTGATGAGGTTTTTGAAGTACTCGATGGTCACGATTCTAAAGATTTATCGGGTATTTTTCATTGTTTTACTGGAAATTTAGAACAAGCAAAAAAAGTTCTTACTTACAATCTAAAATTAGGTATCGGCGGTGTAGTTACTTTTAAGAATGGAAAATTAGATCAGTTTATAAATCAAATCCCACTGAGTGAAATTGTTTTAGAGACAGACGCTCCCTATTTAGCTCCAGCTCCCTTCCGAGGTAAAAGAAACGAAAGTGCTTACCTACACGAAGTTGCAAATAAACTGGCTGAGGTATATGATGTTTCTTTTTTGGAAATCGCAAAGACAACATCTAAAAATGCTTTTAAAATCTTTAAATAAAAAACATTTAAAGTGTTTTAAATTTTCGAGTGAGGTATTTTTTTTGTTATTTCGAGCCCTAAATTAATTTTAGAGAGGTGGCCGAGCGGTCGAAGGCGCATGCCTGGAAAGCATGTATACGTGCAAACGTATCGAGGGTTCGAATCCCTTCCTCTCTGCTGAGATGCCCTGAAAGCAAACTGTTTTCGGGGTTTTTGTTTTTTAATGGGTCGAGGTGTGAGTTGAAACTCTGTTTTTAGCCTTAAAAAACATGACCGATTCGAGAGATTTAACCATATTCTGGATGATGTAAAAATTCCTCGATTGTTTTTATAGATCGATATCTATTTCGATCATGCCTGTAATCTGATCTGAACTGAGACTTCAGCGATTCAATTTACCTTTTACTAGAAAAATTAATTTTTTAGTTTTATTTTGCAAATAATATTAAATTAAAATATGAAACTTTTTCCTTATTCATTTTTTTTTAGTCTTGTTTTTTGTACTTGTACAACAAGCAAAGAATCTTATGAGTCTGTTGAGAAAAATCAAGACTTTAGAGATGCAATATTGAATGAAAATAATGGAGACTATGTCCTTTTACGAAATGGATACACCTATTATGAAGAAGCAAATAGCGAATCAAAAGAAGGAAATATAATCTTAGTTCACGGATTTTCTGTTCCGTCTTACATTTGGGAAGTAACGTTCAATACTCTCAAGGAAAAAGGGTATCGAGTTGTAATGATGGACCTATTTGGGAGGGGGAATTCGGATAATCCTGATTTGCCGCAGACTGATGAATTGCGTGCACAACAAGTTCTTGATTTAATGGATGCTCTTGGTATTGAAAAATCAGTTTTAGCTGGTTTGTCAAATGGAGGACGCATTATTTCAAAAATGGCAGTATTGGATGCTTCAAAAATTGAAGCTTTATTTTATGTTTCTTCTTCTAGCTTTGTAGACTACGAATTACAAATGGATAAAACTGTTTCACCTGAAGAAATAACATCTTTTATTAAGACATATCCTACTCGCTCTGCTGGTCAATTAGAAGATTTTTATACCCCAGAGCAGTTTCCAGAATGGCCGCAGAAATATGAGAAACTACTCTCCCACAAAGGCTTCGCTAAAGCTTTGCTTTCGACTCAAAAAAACTTGACAACAATGGACAAGATTCACCAAACCATCGACTCTTTAAAGCTTCCTGTTTACGCGTTTTGGGGTGTTCACGATAAAGTAGTAGTCTATAGCGATTTCGATATAAAACTAAACAAATTGCTACCTAATAAGAAAGAGTTTTTTATTGAAGAAGCCGGGCATTTACCTCATATGGAAAATAAAAAAGTTTTTGAGGACTACTTTTTGTCTTCTTTACAAGAAGTGATGTCTGAATAAGATTCTGAGTTTTTGATATGTCAAAAACCTTCTAAAACAGATTATTTTAAGTAACGCTAAATAAAAATAATGGACAAAATTAAATACGAAAAAGAAGAATCAGTTTGTGCATGTGCAGTTTCTCTCAATTTTTTGGGTGATAAGTGGTCTTTGATTATTATTCGGGATTTATTTAGAAACAGAAATACTTTTTCTCAGTTTTTAAAAGAGTCTGCAGAAGGTATTGCAACAAATATTCTCGCCGATAGATTGAAAAAACTAATCTCAAATGATATTATTGGATATAGAAGAAATTCTAATGACAAAAAAATCAAAGAATATTATTTGACTGATCGAGGTGTAGAATTATACCCAATACTGTATGAACTTCAACTTTGGACTATAAGGAATGTAGATTTCACACCTTCTGAAAATACAATCAAATGGAAAAAATTTACAGAAACACACACTGAACAAGAGATCGTTAAACATTACAAGGATGAATATAAAAAAACTCGTTTAGAACAGTTTGGATTCTAACAGTTGAAGAAAACATTATTTTTACTTGTTAATTGCAATAAACAAGTTTTTTTGTATATTTAATTTCATAAATTAATTAAATTCAAATGAAAAAACTATTATTATTTACACTGTTATCTGCTTTCACATTTACTGCTTTTGCTCAACGTAACCCAAATGTTGAATATTGGAATACTTTCCACTATAAAGCAAAAGACGGAATGGAACAAAAATTTTTGAAAGCTGCAGCCATTAAAACTAAAAAGTTCAATTCAGATCCAACAAACCTTATTGTAACCTATAGAATTACTACTGGTGATAAAACTGGCGTATACGAACGAATTATGCCATTTCAGACATCAAAAAGTTATGATCGAGATGCTTCAAAAGAAGGAAAGTATTGGAATGACAACGTAAGCCCTTACGCAAATCCAGACGGGGGAAAACAAGTTTGGGAACGTCTCAAATGGGCGGATGTCAATGTTAAACCTAATGACCCTCCATACAAGCACCTATCGAAAACTACTTTTATTATTAAACCAACACATCGAAATCATTTTGGGAGATGGGTTGAACGTATTGGAAAAGTTTTTGCAAAGAGAATGCCTGATGCCTCAAGAATTGTCATGAGACTTCATTCAGGAGGGCAACGTAATATGTATGTTTCTTATACTGGATACAATACGTTTGAAAACAATAATCCAGAGTTAGAAACAACTTGGGAAGAGGATTATAACGAAATGTTTGGATGGGATACTTGGGAAACCGATCTAAGACTTTATAATGATTCTAAAGAAATGATTTTTGGTGAACAACGTGTAAGTTTAGAATTAGTTGAAGAGTTACTACCAACTAACTAGTCAAAAGCATTTGATAAAAAACCCTTCATATGGAGGGTTTTTTGTTTTACAAACCTACAGTTTGTCTATATTTAGGAAAAAGAATAACAAGATTTCGAGCCCTTTAATTCCGTGAATGATACATTCAAAACAATAGTAAAAGCATCAAAAGAAACTCTTTTTAAAGAAAGAGGAAGCAAGTTTTTTGGGTATGCTTTTCCTGTTTTGAGCGAAGAAGATATAAAAAAGGCTCTAGAGTCTTTAAAGAATAAACATCCTACCGCTGGTCACTTTTGTTATGCCTGGAAGCTTGGTACAGAAACAATTCATTTTAGAGTTAATGATAATGGTGAACCAAAGAATTCTGCAGGAATGCCAATCTATGGACAGCTTCAAGCCTTTGATGTAACAAACATATTGGTTGTATCTGTCCGTTATTTTGGAGGAACTAAGTTAGGGGTTGGAGGATTGGCGCAAGCTTATAAATATTCTGCCCAAATTACATTAGAAGCTTCAGAAATTATTTCCAAAACCATTGACGTAGTTTATGAAATTAAATTTGATTATGATTTAATGAATAAGGTAATGCAAATTATTAAAGATCATGACCTGAAAATAGTACTTCAAAAGCTAGATTTAAAATGTGAGTATCACATAGCTGTCAGAAAAAAAAGTGTTCAACAAGTTTTTGAAAATTTCGAAAAACTTTACAAGCTAACCATAACCAAACTAGAATAGCTTTTGCTCATAAAAAAACCAAATTACTAAATCAGTTAATGCCTGATTCGTAATTTGGTTTTGATTTTTTGGGACAATTTATTATTTGTTTACTCCAGGTAATTCTTCTGTTGGTGATGATTGTGTCCAAGGGTAATCTTGAGTCTTAGCTTCAGGATAAATGGTATTTAAACTATCTCCTTCATACACAAATCCATTTTTCACTACTAAGTTTACAGAATTAGTATTTCGAATATTTTCAAGAGGGTTTTCATTCAAAATCACTAAATCTGCAAGTTTACCCTGTTCTATACTTCCAATATCTTTAGATAAACCAAGAGCTTCTGCACCAATTACAGTCGCTACTTTTAGCATATCATGTTCTGAAATTCCTCCAGCTTGCATACTCCACATTTCCCAGTGAAATCCTAGCCCTTGTAATTGTCCATGAGAACCAACTCCTGCTAATCCACCGGCATCAACAAGGTCTTTTACAAAAACACTATGTTCTGCAAAAACATATTCTTCATCCATAAACCATCCTGCATTTCTACGTCTTGATTTTGCATCTAATTCAGATTTTGGAGTAAATAAATTTAATTTAGTATCTCCCTGAACATCTTCGGTTGCATAGAAATAATTTTCTGCCCAAGGGCCACCATAAGAAACTAAAAGAGTTGGAGTGTATGATGTCTTAGATCCAGCAACAAAGTCAATAAAATCTTTATACAATGGATAAATTGGAAACGAGTGCTCATGTCCTGGATATCCATCTAAAATTTGAGTTACATTTAGCTTGAAGTCTAGACCTCCTTCTGTTGTAGGCATTAATTCTTGTTCTTTAGCTGCTTGAATAATCCACTGGCGGTGCTTTCGATTACCCGTTAAATACATCTTAATCGTTTTTGTGTTGTAGTATTTAGAATATTGCATTAATACATCACGAGCATGATCTAAACTTTTAATGTTATATCCCCAATAACCTACACCTGGGCCTGTAGAATAAATTCTAGGACCTGGAATAATTCCCGCTTCTACCATGTCAGCATAAGTCAAAACGTCTGTAGTTGCCGTTTGTGGGTCTCTTGTTGTAGTAACGCCATAAGCTAAGTTTGCGGCATAGACCCAGACATGATTTTTATGTAACCCCCAAGAAGGCCACATATGTGCATGAGTGTCTACAAATCCGGGAACTACAAATTTACCCTTAAGATCGATTGTTTTCGCTCCATTAGGGATTTCTATTTCATCAGCGGAGCCAACAGATGTAATTCTGTTGTTTTTAATAATTACTGTACCATTCTGAATTATCTCATCGCCATTCATTGTAATTAAAGTTGCATTTTGAAGCGCTAAAGTACCTTTTGCGATTGCTCTTTCAGCTTTTACGATGAGGTCTAATTCTTTTGCTTGATAATCTTCTATTGAATCATCTTCTTTTTCTTCATCGGAAGCAGCAATAGTTTCAGTTTTATCTTCTTTTTCAGCTTCTTCTTTTTCCTTTTTTTCCTGTGCTTGAGCTTCTTCAGTGGCCTCTGCAGCTGCAATATCATAGCGGAAAAGAGTTTTACCTAAAGACCAGTACACGATGTTTCCATTTTTAGACCAAGAGGGGAATTGACCACCAAATTTTGTTAATTTTCTTGAAGGAAAAGCTGCTTTTGAAGCATCTTTGACATTTATTTTAGCACCATTTGCTCCAATATAAGGTACTGTAACAACATAAATATCATTATTTATTTGTGCTAACGCATAGTTTCCTTTGGGTGCTCGTAAAATTATATTTGCTTTAGAAGGAGTTTTCTTTGGAGCGGAAGGAGTATCAGCTAATAAATGATTTTCATCATAAGATGATCCATAGACTGTTATTCCGTCAACTTGAACGTGTTTTTTCTTGTCCGTCCCATCCCATCGTATAGATATTAAACCATCAGAGGAGTTTAAATATATCCTTCCGTCATTTTGTGCAAAATGAGGGTTCGAAAGTCCCCGTGCTTTACTTATTAAGGTTGTTTTACTTGGTTTTTTTGAGTCCAGCCAAACTAAGTTTGATTTTTGCTGAAATGCTCTAGGACCATCCGAGTCCTTGAATTGTTGAGCAGCTCCTTGAAAAACTGCAATTCTATTTGAATAGCCCCAGGCGGGTTGTGTATAAACAGCAGATTCTAAACTGAGTTTAACAGGATTCGATGGTTTATCTATTCGTACTTTATATACATTTCCTTTTTTGGATTCGTCCCAAGTTACAAAGGCAACTTCTTTTCCATTAGGATTCCATGTAGGCATGGCCTCTGTAAATGAAAAAGAGGTTAATCTCTTGGGTTTCTTATCCTTAAAGTTCATCCAGTAAAGTTTATTCAAAGCTGTGAATACTATAGCAGTTCCGTCTGGAGAAACATGAGTATCTCTAATTTGGTTGACTTCAAAGGTAGGTGTATCTTCTATGGGATAGTCAAATTTTAATTGAGGTCCTAAAGCTATTTCTTCATTAACTTGAAAAGGTATGTTTTTAGCTGCTCCTCCAGTCATTGGAATTTGATATATTTTCCCTCCATAGGAAGCGATTATGTTATTACTGTCTGGAGTAAAAGACATCGCAGGTAATACTCCTAAGGGAGCAATTGATTCTTGGTCATCCCTTTGAACAGGATAAGCTAACCAACTTTCTTCTTGAGAAATTAAATTTCTTTTAATTAAACCTGTTTTGTCGTTATATCTAGTTCCATAAACAAGCCATTTTCCATCAGGAGATAGTGTAGGTGTAAATGCAGAACCATATCTTGAAGTCATTACTTCTTTTTCCCCATCTTCACGATCGTAAGTTCCTATTTGATACTGAGGTAAACGCGCATTATATTGCCATGCACCTGTTCTTTGGGAATACCAAATTTGTCTTCCGTCAGCACTAAATGTTGGTTCAGAAACCTTGAAATTGTCTGGTTTTTTTATCAATTGAACTCCATTCCCCCCTTCTTTGTGATATAGGTGGAGTTTGAAATTTCGAGTCCCCTGACTTACAGCTATATAATTTCCGTCTGGAGACCAGTCTGCAGACTGCATTTTAGAATTATTTCCTTTAGTGATTTGGAGTGTATCTTCTTTTTCCCGATTTATAATCCAAATATTATTTCCTCCGCTTCGATCTGACAAAAACAAAATAGATTTCCCATCTGGGGAATATTTTGGTTGGGAATCAAATGCAAGCCCTTCTGTTATTCGATTTGCTTTTCCACCATTAATAGGAAGTTCATATAGATCACCTAAAAGATCAAAAATAATCTTGGACCCATCTGGATGAACATCCAAAGAAAGCCAAGTTCCTTGATCGGTTGAAATAGTTACTACTCTGCTTGCCTCTAGCGGAAGTCCCTTGTCTTCTTTTTTCTGAGCACTCGCAGGTAAGATTGTTGCTAGACCAAGTAAAATAAATATTAATTGTTTCATTATTATAAATATTAGTTGTTTAGTATTTAGCTTTTGGAATAATAGAGCCATGAGGGTCCAAGGTAGCGTCCCCTAGAATTTCACGCATCCGATTAAAAAATTTCGAGTTTTCTATATGTTCTATTTCTTCTGCAATTTCATGTACTTCATTCAATTCAAAATTCATAACATTAACGAGGTAAAGTTCTATTAGTCTGTGTTTTGAAATAATTTCAATTGCTTTTGTTTTTCCAGATTCTGTAAGTATTATTGGTTTGTAAGGCTCTGTATTTACAAAACCCATTTTCACTAATTTTTTAATCATATTTGAAACCGTTGATTTACTCACCCTAAAATACTGACTCAATGCAGTCACAGATATCTCTTGGTCTTTTTCCTCTAACTTATAGAAGGCTTTGAGATAATTCTCTTTCTCAATTGTTTTTTTCATCCTTTTGTTTTGTGGTGCAAAACAATTGATTAGTTTTGCAGTGTAAAACTTTAATATGTTAACCCGTTTACTTTTAGTACTTTGCTTTGCTCAATTTGTTTTTTCTCAGGAACAAACCTTTCAAGGTTTTGTTTTATCAGAGGGAATTCCTTTAGCTGGTGCTTCAGTTGTTATTAAAGACACTAAAATTGGGACAATTTCTGATGAAAATGGAGCTTTCAAAATAACTTCTACTAATATAGACAACCCGAAGATAATAATTTCATTTCTGGGTTATAAATCATTTATTTATAAAAGCAAGGGTCAGACAAATAATCTAGGTGTTATTGAATTATTTTTAGATGATGAACTCGAGGAGGTTGTTGTTTCTGGAACTTTGAAACCTGTTTCTAGACTTAAAAGTTCTGTACCAGTAGAAGTTTATTCCAATACATTTTTTAAAGCAAACCCAACCGCTTCAATTTTCGAAGCTTTAGAGATTGTAAACGGAGTACGGCCCCAATTGAATTGTAATGTATGTAATACTGGAGATATTCATATCAACGGTCAAGAGGGTAGTTACACTATGATTCTTATTGATGGTTTACCAATGATTAGTGGTTTGTCTTCTGTTTATGGTTTGTCGGGTATTCCACAGTCTTTAATTGAAAGAATAGAAATTGTTAAAGGGCCCGCTTCAACTTTATATGGTTCTGAAGCAATTGGGGGCGTTATCAATCTCATAACAAAGATCCCTGAAAACACATCCAAACTTTCTTTTGATTCTTTTGTGTCAGAGTGGGGGGAATTGAATGTTGATTTAGGTTATAAGTATAAGGTTTCTGAACAATCAACAGGTATTCTTGGAGTAAATTATTTTAATTATTCAAATCCAAAAGATAATAATGAAGATGGTTTTACGGATCTTGCCCTACAGGATCGCATATCCATTTTCAATAAAATAAATATTGGAAGAGATTTTTCAGTTGCTACTCGACTCATTCATGAAAACCGCTGGGGTGGATCAATGGGTTGGAATCCTTCTTTCAGAGGGGGAAGTGTTTTTTATGGGGAAAGTGTTTATACAAATAGAGTTGAAATTTTTGGATCGTATGAGATTGACGATGAAATGTCTTTCCAGTTTAGTTTTAATGATCACGATCAAAACGCTGCCTACGGAACCACTCTTTTTAATGCAAAACAAATAATAGGATTTGGTCAGTTTGTTTGGAGTAAAAGAATTAAAAAGCATGATTTCTTATTTGGCGCAGCATATCGATATACTTTTTATAAGGACGATACGCCAGTAACTTTAGACTCTAATAAATCAGATGTGACAAGACTTCCAGGTGTTTTTATTCAGGATGAAATTGAATTTAATCAACAAAACTCCTTATTAATTGGGTTGCGCTATGACTATAATTCTATTCATGGAGATATTTTAACCCCTAGATTAAATTATAAGTTAAGTAATGAAGATGCAACATCTACTCTTCGTTTAAGTATTGGATCTGGCTACAGAGTAGCTCAAGTTTTTACAGAAGATCATGCGGCATTAACAGGAGCTCGGGAGGTAGTGTTTTTGGATGACCTTAATCCCGAAAGATCTTGGAACATAAATTTAAATTACTCCTATAAATTGTATTTAAAACAAGGACATATTTTGGATTTCGAAACAAGTGTTTTTAGAACAGACTTTTCTAATAAAATCATTCCTAATTATGATATAAATCCCAATTACATTGTATACGATAACCTTGAAGGAAATGCAATTACACAAGGAATTTCTTTTAATTTTAATTCGGTATTTAGTGGTGGACTTACAGCTAATTTGGGAGTAACCTACATAGATTCCAGTATAAATTCTAACGGAATCAAATCAGTTCCCTATTTGACCGAAAAGTTCCAAGGGGTTTGGAGTATTGAGAAGAAATTTATTGAATCTGATCTTATTTTAGATTTTACAGGAACAGTTACAGGGCCTTTAAGGCTTCCTCTATTGAGCGATTTAGACCCTAGAGCACCTTATTCACCAACCTTTAGTATTGTTAACATGCAGCTAACAAAAGCTTGGAATAATACGTATGAGCTTTATGGAGGGGTGAAAAACCTTTTGGATTTTACTCCAGACAAGAATGCTATTGCTAGAGCATTTGATCCATTTGATCGACAAGTTCAGTTTGATTCTTTTGGTATTGTAGTTGCAAGCGAAGATAATCCTTACGCATTAACTTTTGATCCTAGTTATGTGTATGCTTCTAACCAAGGTGTCCGATTTTATTTAGGAATTCGTTGGATTCTTGATTAGGTAAATATTTGTTTCATTTTACAAATATATTCCGTACTTTCATAATGCAATTAAAATTATATTATGAAAAATTTATTATTACTGCTTACTGTTTTTAACATTTATACAATTTCAGCACAAGAGGATATTTTTAGTTATTCATATCGAAATGTTCCTGCAAATGAAATGAATAGCTTTATTGAAAATGAAGTTGTTTATTGGTCTGGAATTCATGCAATCTTATTAAAAAAAGAACAGGCTACAGGATGGGCCATGCTTAAACGATATGGTGGAAAAGAATCGGACCCTAATATTTATTTTTACATAGGTTTAGGTTCATTTAATAATTTGGATAATCTTCAAAAAAATTGGCAAGCAGCTGAGGTAGAATTTAGAAAATCTATGGACCCTGAGAAATTGGCTTTAATTGATCAACAATTAAATATTCCCAAAAGAATAATGGGAGAAGTGCTATTTAATCGTCTTTCTTCTGTAAATGTGAAAGCTGGAATGGATGGCTGGAATTATCTAGTACATAACTATAAAAAAGCAGAAGATAAGCTGGCTTGGGTTGGTTTACAAGACAAGTATTTCAGGCCTTTTTTTGAAAAAAATATTAAAGCAAAAAATATAAAACATAAATATTGGAATTCTGCGGTTGTGATAAATCCAACTGGAGATTCATACGATTGGAATGCATATACAGCAGATGCCTTTAAAGAATTGTCCGATGTATTTAATCCATGGATTAAACAAGTAGAATGGCCAATAATTTCGGATGAAGATATTGAAAATTTTGGAGGAAACACTTTCTATAAAACCATAGTTTGGGAAAAGATACTTTGGTTAGATGCTCAAGGTAATTTAAGGACAAGATATTAAATCGTCTAGTTCTACTCAAATACAAATTGACAATATTTTAGATACTTTTGAAGTTGTAAATAGTTCTTTTCTGGAAATCATGGATTGACAACATATGCCTCGGAATTTTGATCCCCTCTAAAACGGTTTCGGAAATTTTTAATGAATTTCACAAATTCACAACATTCATATAGTAAAATCAACAAAAAAAACTATTTGATGCAAACCCTCTAAATTCTTTTTAATCTACTCTTAAAACAAACGAAAAATAATTATAGTAACTTGATTTAAATCACTTTAACTTATTTCCGTTAGATTATTTTATTTATCTATTGTGTAACAACATGTTTTTTTTTTTACAATTAGTGTTGTTAAAGTGTTTGATCGCTTCTCATTATTTAATATAATTTGGTTGACCAGTATTTTTTTCTATCTTTAAACTCTAATTTAATAAGAACAAAAATTTAACCAATGAGAAAATTATTCGTTGCCCTTGTAGCCAGCATTTTAATGACCGGTTTTTCCGCAAATGCAAATACAATTAATCTTACAACTGCTGAAGATTTAGCAGTATCGACAAATATACAGGACGAAGAACAAACGACTGCTGAGTCGGCTTCTTTTACGCAAGAATTAAAAACTCGATTTATCGAGGGAGGTCCAGGTTTTATGGGTATCGTTTTAATTTGTTTGATTTTAGGACTTGCTATTGCTATAGAAAGAATTATCTTTTTGAATTTAGCAACAACTAACACAAAGAAACTTACAGACGGTGTTGAAGCAGCATTATCAAGTGGTGGTGTTGAAGCGGCTAAAGATTTGTGCAGAGATACTAAAGGTCCTGTAGCTTCTATTTTCTATCAAGGTCTTGATCGTGCAGAAGAAGGAGTTGAAAGTGCTGAAAAAGCTGTAGTAGCTTATGGAGGTGTTCAAATGGGACAGTTAGAGAAAAATGTATCTTGGATTTCATTATTCATCGCTCTTGCACCAATGCTTGGGTTCATGGGAACTGTAATCGGGATGATTCAAGCCTTTGATAAAATTGAAGCAGCTGGAGATATGCAGCCTTCACTTGTAGCAGGAGGTATTAAAGTTGCCCTTTTAACAACCGTATTCGGTCTTGTAGTAGCAATTATTCTTCAGATTTTTTATAACTATATCGTTGCAAAAATTGATAGTATCGTAAATGATATGGAAGATGCTTCGATCACATTGATTGACATCCTTGTTGCGCATAAGAAATAGTTATACACCTTTTAAAATTTATAAATTATGAATTTTCATAAAATAGTAAAAATCATAACCGGTATTTTAGGTGTGTTGGGAATTATATTCCTTTTCATGGTCATAGGATCTGGTGACGAAGAAATAAAAGCAGCCGCTTCTGTGGGTGACTATGGAAAAGTAGCTCCTTTAATTAGCCTTGCTCAAATTATCCTTGGAATTGCTGTTGTAGCAACCTTAGTGTTCTCTTTATTAGGTCTTTTTTCTGATAAAGAAAAACTAAAGAAAGCTTTATTTTCAATAGTAGGACTTCTAGTTGTTTTAGGTGTTGCTTATGCTTCATCTGAGGGAGTTGAAACTCCAATGAAAGATGGGGAAGTTTTATCGGCCGCAGGTTCAAGACTAGTGGGTACTGGGATTAGAATGTTCTACTTCCTATCACTAATTGCAATTTTATCTATGGCTATTGCAGCAGTTAAGAAATTAATCAAATAAATTAAGGATTATGGCAAAAAGAGCAGCACCGGAGGTAAATGCCGGATCGATGGCGGACATTGCATTCTTACTTTTGATTTTCTTTCTCGTTACAACAACTATTGAAACTGATTCAGGAATTAACAGAAAGCTTCCACCAACTGACGAAGTGGTTGATCCACCCATCATTAAAGAACGTAATATATTTACAGTAGTAGTTAATAAAAACAACCAACTATTGGTTGAGGAGAAGCCTCTTGATCTTGCAAATTTACGTCAGGCAGCTATTGAATTTCTAGATAACGGAGGTGGTCAAGGAGAGGAAGCATGCGATTATTGCGAAGGTCCTAAAGATCCTAGTTCATCAGATAACCCTGAAAAGGCGATTATCTCTTTGAAAAACGACAGAGAAACTTCATATAAAGTATACATTTCGGTTCAAAACGAATTGGTTGCAGCTTATAATGATCTAAGAGATCGTGAGTTTGCAAAACTTAATCCTCTAATTGGATTATCTTTTGTAGAGGCGAATAAGCGTTACGCAGATCCGCGATATGTAACTGAGAGAAAAAGGTTGGAACCTTTAATTGATGAAGTAAAAGCAAGGTATCCACAGAAATTATCTGAGGCAGAACCTAATAAGAATAAATAAAACTTTAAAACATGGCTAAATTTAAAAAGAAAAAAGGAGGAGACACTCCTGCTATTTCAACTGCATCTTTACCAGATATCGTTTTCATGTTATTGTTTTTCTTTATGGTGGCTACAGTTATGCGTGATAGTACTTTAATGGTACAAAACACATTGCCAGCAGCAGACCAAATTCAAAAGCTTGATAAAAAAGACCGCGTTATGTACATATACGCTGGGAAACCATCTAGTAGATATGCAGATAAATATGGTAATCAAGCTCGTATTCAGTTGAATGATAAGTTTGCTTCTGTTCAAGACGTAGGGGCTTTTGTTCTTGCTGAACGTGCATCTAAGCGTCAGGAATTACAAAATGTATTAACAACAGCTCTAAAAGTAGATGGTGAAACGAATATGGGATTGATTTCCGATATCAAACAAGAATTAAGACAGGTTAATGCTTTGAAAATTAATTACACAACACGATTGGGTGATTATACTCAAAACACCAAAAAATAATCTGAATTATATTTTATACTCAAGGGTGTTTCATTGAAACACCCTTTTTTTTTGTATATACTTCTACTACCTTTACTGAATGAAATACTTGTATATTCTTTTCTTTTTCCTATTCATTAATAAAATGGTTGCCCAGGAAAGTATACCCTCTAAAAAAACCTCTTATAGAGAAGATCAGTGGTACACAACTCTTTCTTTTCTTCTTGCTAATGAATCTATCGATGGATTTCGATCAAACGGATTATCTCAAGCTTTTAGTATTGGTTTTATTAGAGACTACCCTATGAATATAGAGTCTAACAAAGCAGTTGGGGTAGGATTGGGTTACGGTATAAATAATTTTGGTTCTAATCTAACTGTGGTTCAGGGTTCTAATTCTAGCTACCAGTTTAATTTAATCCAAAACACGCTTCTAGCCTCTAAAAATCGATTAATAACACATTTTATAGAAGTACCTCTTGAGTACCGTTGGAGAACATCCACTGTAAATGATTACACGTTTTGGAGAATTTATGCAGGGTATTTGTTCCGATATAATTTCTTTTCAAAATCTAAGCCTTTTACTGGATCTTCAACAGTATTAGATGAAGTAAACAAGGTTACCCATGCTCTTAAAATCTCAGCAGGCTATAATACATGGAATATATATGTTGAATATAGTCTGAGTCCATATTTTAAAAAAGAAACCCTTACAGACCTATATGTCCCTTTAAATCTCAATTCAATTAAGGTTGGTTTAGTGTTTTACGTTTTATAATTCTTTTCGTAATCTAGCTACTGGAAAGTCCATCTGTTCTCTATATTTTGCAACCGTTCTTCTTGCTACTCTGTAACCTGCTTTTAGTAGTTCTTCTGAAAGTGCTAAGTCTGCAAGTGGTTTTCTTTTATCTTCTTTTTCAATTAAAGTTTTCAGAATTTTTTTGATTTCAAGTGTAGAAACTTCCTCACCATCTTCGTTAGTAAGGGATTCCGAAAAAAAGCTTTTTAATAGTTTTGTTCCATAGGGAGTATCAATATACTTACTATTTGCAACCCTTGAAACTGTGGAGATATCCATATTTATTTTTTCAGCAATATCTTTAAGAATCATTGGTTTTAATTGTAATTCATCTCCTGAAAGGAAATAAGCTTCTTGTTGTTTTACAATTTCATTAATTGTTAAATATAGAGTCTGGTAACGTTGGGCCACAGCATCAATAAACCATTGAGCAGCATCAAGTTTTTGTTTAATAAATTGAACGGCTTCTTTTTGACTTTTATTTTTGACAGGTGCCTCTTTATAGCCTTTCATCATTTCTTTATACGAAGAAGATATATGAAGTTCAGGAGCATTTCTTCTGTTGAGTTCAACATTTAAAATGCCGTTTTCAATACTTAAGATAAAATCAGGAACAATATGTGTATTTTGAAATATTCCAGATAATGCTCCTCCAGGTTTGGGATTTAGTCGTTCTATTTCTTTAAGTCCCTGTTTTAACAGATCTTCATCAACATCAAATTTATCTTGAAGTTTAACAAAATGTTTTTTTGAAAACAATTCAAAAGCTTCATTGATTATTTTTGAAGCCATTATTTGTGGGACGGAAAGCTGTTTTCTACTTAATTGTATAGAAAGACATTCTTGAAGTGTTCTAGCTCCTACTCCTGCTGGATCAAGTGAGTGTATTTTTTCTAAAACGAATTCAAGTTGTTCTTCGTTAACAATAATGTTTTGTGTGAAAGCAAGGTCGTCCATTATATCTAATAAAGACCTTCTTAAATAACCACTGTCATCTATACTGCCAATTAGAAATTCTGCAATACGTTCTTCGTCTGGTGTTAGAATTAAAGAACTTAATTGAACCTTTAAGTGCTGATGAAAACCAATACCTCCAGTTATTGGAACGGTCTTTTCTTCATCATCCGCACTATAATTATTTGAATTTAGAAGATAAGAAGGGATTTCATCGTCACTTAAATAAGCGTCTATGTCGATTTCTTGAGTGTCAATTACTTCATTGTCATTGTAATCTTCTTGATATTCATCTAAGGAATCAATTTCTTCTTTACCATTTTCAAGAGCAGGATTTTCCTCAATTTCATTTTGAAGTTTTTGTTCAAAATCCAGCGTAGTAAGTTGAATCATCTTCATCAACTGAATTTGTTGAGGAGATAATTTTTGAGAAAGCTTTAAATTAAATTGCTGTTTTAACATATAAAGTTGGGACTTTCCTTAAAAGTATAAAAAAGAAAAGACTTTAGAAAGCTGCATTTTGAGGTGTTCTTGGAAAAGGAATGACATCACGAATATTGCTCATCCCTGTAGCGAAAAGAACTAAACGTTCAAAACCAAGTCCAAAACCACTATGAGGTGCACTTCCAAATCTTCTTAAGTCTAAGTACCACCATAATTCTTCCTCATCTATTCCCATAGCTTTAATTCGTTCCTTAAGTACATCTAAACGTTCTTCCCGTTGAGATCCTCCGACAATTTCTCCGATCCCTGGGAAAAGAATGTCCATAGCTCGAACCGTTTTTTGATCCTCATTCATACGCATATAAAACGCTTTGATTGTAGCAGGATAATCGTATAGTATTACGGGACATTTAAAATGCTTTTCTACCAAGAAACGTTCATGTTCACTCTGTAGGTCTGCACCCCATTCATCAATATGAAACTTGAATTTTTTCTTTTTATTGGGTTTGCTGTTTTTTAAAATTTCAATTGCTTCAGTGTAACTTACTCTTTTAAAATCATTTTCTACAACAAATTTAATCTTCTCTAGAAGACTCAACTCAGATCTTTGAGCTTGTGGTTTAGTTTTATCTTCTTGAGTAAGACGATTGTCTAAGAAAATCAAATCCTCTTCACACTCTTTAAGTATATAGGTTAACACACTTTTAATGAATTTTTCAGCGAGATCCATGTTGTCATCTAAATCAAAGAATGCCATTTCAGGTTCGATCATCCAAAATTCCGCAAGGTGTCGGGTCGTATTCGAGTTCTCAGCTCTAAAAGTTGGTCCAAAGGTGTATACTTCTCCTAGTCCCATTGCATAGGTTTCTGCTTCTAATTGTCCAGAAACTGTAAGGTGTGTTTCTTTTCCAAAAAAGTCTTGACTAAAGTCTACAGAACCATCTTCTTTTAGCGGTGGATTTTTCGTGTCTAATGAGCTAACTCTAAACATTTCCCCAGCTCCTTCTGCGTCACTTCCCGTTACTATGGGAGTATTTACATATTGAAAACCTTCTTCTCTGAAAAATTTATGAACACCAAATGCTAACGCAGAACGAACACGCATTACAGCACTAAAAGTAGCCGTTCTTACTCTTAAATGAGCTTTTTCTCTTAAAAATTCTAAACTGTGTTTCTTTGGTTGAATTGGGTAACTTTCAGAATCTGCTTCTCCATATACAAAAAGGTCAGTAACCTGAATCTCTGCTACTTGCCCTTTTCCTTGGCTTTCAACATAATTCCCAGTGACTTTAATAGCTGCTCCTGTACTTATTTTTTTCAAAAGCTCCTCATCCATTGAATCAAAATCAACTACACATTGAATGTTTCCTAGTGTCGATCCATCATTTAATGCTATAAATCGGTTAGCTCTAAAGGTTCTTACCCAACCTCTAACAGTTACTTCTTGGCCCGTAGCCGGTATTTTAAATAAGGATTTAATCTTCATAGTGGTCATATGCTTTTCGCTGCAAATATAGGTGTTTATATAAAATTGACTTAGTTCTTTTTGTCTTCCTTTAATCCTTTTTGTTCTAATATTTGTAGTCTAGGTTCTTTTAGATCCTTTTCATTTGAAACAGTTTTTTCAAGCGAAATAAGAAGTGAAGGTAATAGGATTAGATTAGCAAGCATTGCAAATAATAAAGTTGCAGAAACTAATCCCCCTAATGCAACAGTTCCTCCAAATTCTGAAATCATAAATACTGAAAACCCAAAGAATAAAACAATTGACGTGTAAAACATACTGACCCCTGTTTCTTTTAATGCTGCAAAAACAGAACGTTTTATTTTCCACTTAGATTCAATTAACTCTTGACGGTATTTTGCTAAAAAATGAATTGTATCATCTACAGATATCCCAAATGCAATACTAAAAACAAGGATTGTAGATGGTTTAATCGGAATACCTAAAAACCCCATCATTCCTGCTGTTATTATTAAAGGAAGTAAGTTTGGAATTAATGAAATTAAAATCATTTTATAGGATCTAAACAAATACGCCATGAAAAGAGCAATCAAAAGAATTGCTAAAGAAAGTGATATAATTAAGTTTTTAATTAAATATTTAGTTCCTTTTAAAAAAATTAAAGACTTACCTGTCAACTGAACATTGTAACGATCTTCTGGAAATATTTTGTTAATTTCTTTTTCAAGATCAGCTTTAATTTCCTCCATACGCTCTGTGGGTATATCTTTCATGTAGGTAGTTAATCTAGCATATTGGCCTGTAGTGTCTACATAGTTTTTCATTAAATCCTCACCAGAACTATTAGAGTCAAAGTAAGAAAGAATGAAGTTTTTTTCTTGAGAAGTTGGAAGCTTATAATATTTAGGGTTGCCATTATAATATGCTTGTTTTGCATATTTAAATGCATTTACAATTGAAATAGAGGAAGAGAGTTCAGGGATATCCTCAATATTTTTACCCAATTGATCCATTCTTTTAAGGGTAGGAAGTTTGATTACTCCATTTTTTCGTTTGGTGTCAATTAATATTTCTAAAGGTACTATTCCATTGAATTCGTTATCAAAAAACAAAATATCTTTAAAAAACTCCTTTCCCTGAGGCATATCTTCAAGTATACTTCCTGATATTCTAATCTGGTATATTCCTATTATACTGGTAATAAGAACCAGTAGTGAAATGATATAGGTGTTGATTCTTCGATTACGCACTTTATTTTCCATCCAATTTACAAATCCGTCGATGGTTTTGTTTTTCAAATGATTGAGATGCTTCTTATTCGGAAGCGGCATAAAACTGTATATAATTGGAATTAATAGAAGTGATAATATGAAAATTCCAATTACATTAATTGAGGCTATTATTCCAAATTCTTTTAACAACTTACTATCTGTTAAAATAAAAGTTGCAAATCCAGAAGCAGTTGTGAGGTTGGTCATTAAAGTTGCATTACCAATCTTAACTATAACTTGTTGTAGGGATTTAACTTGATTTCCATGTTTTGCTACTTCTTGTTGATACTTGTTGATTAGAAAAATACAGTTTGGAATTCCAATTACAATTATTAAAGGAGGAATAAGTGCTGTTAAAACAGTTATTTCAAATCCCATCCATCCCAGAGTTCCTAAGGACCAAGCAACTCCAAATAGAACAATGACCATTGAAATAAGGGTAGCTCTTATGGATCTGAAGAAAAGAAAGAAAATCAAAGAAGTTATTACCATTGCCCCAAGAACAAAAATCCCGATCTCATCCACAATATTCTGTGCATTTAAAGTTCTTATGTAGGGCATTCCAGAAACCCGAACATCCACTCCATGTTCTTTTTCAAATGCATTTATGATTGGTATGAATGTATCGAAAATAAAGTTTTTTCTAGCAGCACTATTTACAACTTCGGTTTTCATATAAATCGCTGTTCTAACAGTTTGTGTTTTTTTGTTAAAAAGAAGATTTTCGAAAAAAGGAAGTTCTATATAGAATTGTTGTTTAAGAAGATTAAAATCTTCTTTGGTCTCAGGTTTTTGTTTAATAAATTGAACCAGCTCAAACTTTTTGGTTTTGATGTTTTTAGATAGCACTTTTAAGTTTTCTATCGAAAGCGTAAAGTCAATCTCTTCGTAGGAATCAAGTTTTGAGCTCAACTCATTCCAAGCCTCAAGTTTATTTTCGCTAAATAGCTCTGGGTCTTTAATGGCAAGTAGCATTACATTGCCTTCTTCTCCAAAAAGATTAAGAAATTCATTGTAACGAATATTTTCTTCATGCTGATCAGGAAGTAAGTTAGCTTCAGAAAAAGTAAAACGCATATACTTCCATTGGGATATCCAAAAGGTAGTGACTGCAAAAAGTAGGAAGAGTATTTTAAAGCGATTACGAAGAATTACTCGAGCTATTGCTTCCCAAAACCTCCATTTTTTTTTTATTTTCATAATGAGAAGCGTTCAATAAACGGTCTAAATTAGACTGTTAATATGTCCTTTTCCTTTCTTAAATATACTTCTTCAACTTTTTTGTTAAACTGATCCGTATATTTTTGAACATCAATTTCGTAGTTGTTCTGTTCATCTTCAGAAGCATCAGATTTTTTTATTTCATTATTAGCATCTTTTCGTGCATTACGGATACTAATTTTAGCTGTTTCTGATTCAGCTTTTGCCATTTTAGCGAGTTCTTTTCTTCTTTCTTCGGTTAGAGGCGGAACATTTATGATAATAGACTCCCCGTTATTCATTGGATTAAATCCAAGATTAGCGTTCATGATGGCTTTTTCTATTTCAGGAAGCAAAGCTTTTTCCCAAGGTTGAATTGAAAGAGTTCTTGCGTCTGGAGTGTTTACATTAGCAACTTGACTTAAAGGAGTGGGTGCGCCATAGTAGTCAACCATTACGCTGCTTAACATAACAGGGTTAGCTTTTCCTGCTCTAATTTTCAAGAGTTCATTTTCAAGATGCTCTATAGCGTTGTTCATACTTTCAACAGCACTATCTACTATAAATTGTAATTCTTCGTTCATACTTTTTATCTTAAAGATCTACTTTGGTTCCAATATTTTCTCCCCTAACAACACGGGTTAGATTTCCTTTAGTATTCATGTCAAATACAATGATAGGAAGTTTGTTTTCTTGACTCAAGGTAAACGCAGTTGTATCCATTATTTTGAGTCCTTTTTTTAGAACGTCTTCAAAAGAAAGTGAATCAAACTTCACAGCTTCTTTATTTTTCTCAGGATCATCATTATAAATTCCATCAACTCGTGTACCTTTTAAAATGACATCTGCATTTATTTCTACCGCTCTAAGAACTGCTGCAGAATCGGTAGTAAAAAATGGATTTCCTGTTCCTGCGCTAAAAATTACAACTCTGTTTTTTTCTAAATGCCTAACCGCTTTTCTTTTAATATATGGTTCTGCTACAGCTTCAATTTTTAAAGCTGTCTGAAGTCGTGTTGGAACTCCTACATTTTCTAATGCGCTTTGTAGAGCTAAACCATTGATTACAGTTGCTAACATTCCCATATAATCTGCTTGAACGCGGTCTATACCTTGGCTAGATCCTGATACTCCTCTGAAGATGTTACCACCTCCAATTACAATCGCAATTTCGGTCTTTTGATTATAAATTTGTTTTATTTCTTCAGCATATTCGTTTATTCTTTCAGGGTCTATTCCGTAAGATCTTTCACCCATAAGAGCTTCACCACTTAGTTTTAGTAATATGCGTTTAAAATTCATGTGTATTTTTTTGTGTTACAAATATAGAAAATTAGGGGATTGAATTTGAGATCTTTTAGTTAATACAGCTGTTTTTATGTCTCTTTTAGCAAAAGTTTCTCAAATTCTTCAATGCTTATTGCTTCTGTCACATTAAAGTCACCAATTCTTGTTCTTCTTAAGGCAGTTAAATGTGCCCCAGAATTTAATGCTTTTCCAAAATCGTTTGCTAAAGATCTAATGTAGGTTCCTTTGCTACAGCAAACCCTAAAATCAATATTTGGTATTTGAGTGCTGGTCAATTCAAAGTTTTTAATAATAACTTTTCTGGATTTAATTTCGACTTCTGTCCCTTCTCGAGCAAATTCATATAAGCGCTTTCCGTCTTTTTTGAGAGCCGAAAAAACTGGTGGAAATTGATCAATTTTTCCTTCGAATTGTGATAAAGTACTGATTAACATTTCTTCGGATATGTGGTCTGTTGAGAATTGTTTGTCAATCTTTGTTTCTAAATCAAAAGATGGGGTAGTTGCTCCTAGATAAAAAGTGCCGGTGTATTCCTTCCCATGACCCATAAACTTTTCAATACTTTTTGTCATTTTACCAGTGCAAAGGATAAGAAGTCCAGTAGCAAGAGGGTCTAGAGTTCCTGCGTGTCCTACTTTAATTTTTTTGATACCGTAGGTGGATTTAATCATCCAGCGGATTTTATTTACAACTTGAAAAGAAGTCCAATTTAGAGGTTTGTCAATTAGGATAACTTCTCCATTAAGAAAGTTTTCTTTTGAAATAATCATAAAACGCTGTATAATATTGCTGATAGACCCACAAATAAACAATAAAAACTAAAGTACCAAAGTTTAGAATTCTTCACCCACTCGATCATCCATTTGCAAGCTAATATTCCGGTAATAAAAGCTGAAATAAAACCAATCGATAAGCTTAATGTATCTAGCTCTGTGTTATGTAGGTCAATCTCTAAGATGCTTTTTGCCATACTTCCGAAAATGAGGGGAATCACCATTAGGAAAGAAAAACGTGCAGCTTTATTTTTGTCAACCCCCAAAAGAACGCCCAAAGCAATTGTTGCACCACTTCTTGATATTCCTGGTAAAATAGCAATTGCTTGAATTCCTCCAATCCAAAAAGCATTTTTAAAGTCTATTTTCTTAGGAGTAACTTTTGCTCTGTTAGCTAAATAAAGTAGTCCCGCTGTAAAAAGGAGCATCAAACCGACTAAAAGTATGTTTTGATAAAAAAACTTGGTGATTAAATCTTCAAAAAAGAGCCCGACAAAAACTGCAGGGATCATCGATAGTAGGATTTTTAGCGAAAAGTAAAAAGATTCATTTTTTTTAAATTCGAATAAGTCACTTAATATTTCATAAATATCTTTTCTAAAAACAACGATCGTGCTGAGCGCAGTTGCTCCATGGAGTATAAGGGTCATTAATAAACTTTCTTTTGGAAGGGATTTATCTCCAAGAATAGTTTTGGCAATTTCTAAATGTCCACTAGAAGAGATGGGAAGGAATTCAGTGATTCCTTGGATTATTCCTAGAAGAATTGCTGTAATTAAATCCATTAAATTATTTTTTTGAAGTAATCAAAATGGAATAAACCGCGACTCCGAAACCGGTTAAAACAAATGTTGGAGCGAGTCTAATTCTTCTGAAACTAAAAATTTCTTGATTAAAAACATTCGAGTCTGGACTTCCACCTCCAGACATTAAAATAAAACCTACACTTATAAATAGAAGTGATATGAATAGGAATAGATAATTTTTTTTACCAAAAAGTAATTGTTTCTTTTTTGACTCTGTTTTCTTCATGTTTAATTATTGTACAGCCTCTGTTGTTAAGTTTAAAAAGCGCTGAGTAGCAAAAAATGTACTCAAGCCCGTTATTAATATTCCCATTCCTAAAATCCCCGAAAAAATAAGTGCTGGTTCAATTGGATTCGCTATTATATTTAATTCGGGGAATCTTTGATTTAGTTCATATAGGACTCCTGATAAAGCTCCCAATGCGATTAAAGAACCTAAAATTCCGAGTTGTAAATGTTTCCAAATAAAGGGTCCTCTAATGAAACTTTTAGTTGCCCCTACCAATTGCATTGTCTTGATGATCATTCTTTTCGAATAAATAGATAATCTTATGGAGCTATTGATTAATAGAATAGCAACAAGAATAAATACACCGCTTAGTATTAAAACCCATTGAGTTATTTTTTTAATATTTTCGTCAAGAATTTCAACTAAAGGTTCATCATATATTACTTCATTTATATAATTTTTAGTTTCTAAATCTTTTTGGAGATTACTTAAGAAAGCAGGAGAAACATAAGATGCGTTAAAATATACATCAATAGAACTGAGTAGGGGGTTGTAACCCAAAAATTCCATAAAATCTTCGCCAATCTCTTTTGAGTGTGTCTCTGCCGCCTCTTCTTTAGACACAAAACGAGTGTTTTTTGTTTCGGATCTCAAAGTAAGACTTTTTTGAAGCTGTTTGACTTCAATTGGTTTGGCAGAGTCGTTAATGTATATGGTTAGTGCAATTTGCTCTTTAAAATGATCAGCTACTTTTTTTGAATTTAGTAACAATAAGCCTAACAATCCTACTAAAAACAACACAAGAGAGATGCTAATTACTACCGAGAAGTAAGTAGATATAAGACGTCTTTTTTGATAATTATCCTGAGAGTTTTTACGCACGTAATTTATATTAATACTGTAAAAATACTAAAGACTAATCAATTTGTATTCTTGGTGGTAATAAACTTTTTCCTTTCCGGCTTAAACACTATTTTTGTGCATCTAATAAATTGAATGACTGTGGGGTATAATTTCCTTGAAATCGAAAAAAAATGGCAAGACTATTGGGCCAAAAATCAAACTTTTAAAGCGGAGAATAATAGTTTGCTACCTAAATACTATGTTTTAGATATGTTTCCATATCCTTCTGGTGCTGGACTTCATGTTGGACATCCTTTAGGATATATTGCGAGTGATATATACTCAAGATATAAACGACACAAGGGTTTTAATGTATTGCATCCTCAAGGGTATGATTCTTTTGGTTTGCCTGCAGAGCAGTATGCAATTCAAACTGGACAACATCCTAATATTACAACGGAAACAAATATTAGTAGATATAGAGAGCAACTTGATCGAATGGGTTTTTCTTTTGATTGGAGTAGAGAGCTCAGAACATCTCAGGCTGATTATTATAAATGGACTCAGTGGATATTTTTATTGTTATTTGATTCGTATTACTGTAAAAAAAGTGATGCAGCTAAGCCTTTAAGTGAATTGGTTGTTCAATTTGAACAAACCGGTAATATTCATGTCGATGCTGTATGTGATGAAAAGGTAACTCCTTTTAATTCTATCGATTGGTCTTCTTATTCAGAAGAAGAAAAGCAAAAGATATTGTTAAAATATCGTTTAGCATATTTATCTGATACAGAAGTTAATTGGTGCCCAGAATTAGGTACTGTTCTAGCTAATGATGAAATTGTTAATGGTGTTTCTGAGCGAGGAGGATATCCTGTTACGAAAAAGAAAATGAAACAATGGAGCATGCGAATTGGTGCTTATGCTGAACGTTTACTCCAAGGTTTAGATAAAATAGATTGGCCAGATTCTTTAAAAGAAATGCAGCGCAACTGGATCGGAAAATCAACCGGTGCAAAGGTTAGGTTTGATATTCAGGGTCATGATGGGCAAATTGAGGTTTTTACAACAAGACCTGATACTTTGTTTGGAGTAACTTTTATGACTCTTGCCCCAGAGCATGAGTTAGTTGATCAAATTACCACTCAGGAGCAAAAAGAAGCTGTAGTTGCTTATGTTAAAGCTAGTGCACAAAGATCTGAACGTGATCGAATGTCTGACGTTAAATCCATTAGCGGAGTTTTTACAGGAGCTTATGCGCAACATCCTTTTACAAAAGAATCAGTTCCAGTGTGGATTGGTGATTACGTTTTAGCAGGTTATGGAACTGGAGCTGTTATGGGAGTTCCTTGTGGTGATCAAAGAGATTACAGTTTTGCAAATCACTTTGATATTCAAATAAAAAATATTTTTGAAGGAGCCGATATTTCAAAAGAAGCTTTTACTGAAAAAGGAAATACAAAATTAAAAGATTCAGATTTCTTAAACGGATTAACTTACAAAGAAGCTATGGTTTTTGTAATTGATAAACTAGAGAAAGATAATTCTGGTGAAGGTAATGTGAATTACAGGCTAAGAGATGCAATTTTCAGTAGACAAAGATATTGGGGAGAACCAATACCCATTTATTACAGAAACGGATTTCCAGTTGGGTTAAAGCCTAAAAATCTTCCTCTTGAATTACCTGAGGTTGAACAGTATTTACCGACTCCAGAAGGGGCTCCGCCTCTTGGTAACGCAACCACATGGGCTTGGGATATTGTTAATGAGAAAGTTGTTTCGAATACAGAAATTAATGAATCTACAGTTTTTCCATTAGAGCTAAATACCATGCCCGGTTGGGCAGGAAGTTCTTGGTACTTTAACAGATATATGGATTCAGGAAATTCTGATGCGTTTGTAAGTAAAGAGGCAGTTGATTATTGGCAGGATGTTGATTTGTACTTAGGGGGTAGCGAACATGCTACCGGTCATCTTTTGTATTCTAGATTTTGGCAAAAATTTCTTTTCGATTTAAATTTACTTCCAGTAGATGAATATGCAAAAAAACTTATAAATCAGGGTATGATTTTAGGTTCATCCGCTTTTGTTTATCGAAAAAAAGGAACCCAAGAGTATGTATCGAAAAATCTAATTGCTAATATTGAAGTAGAGCCGATACGAGTGGATGTAAGTTTGGTTAATTCTTCAAATGAGTTAAATACAGAAGAATTAAAAAAATGGCAACCCCAATTTAAGGACGCTTTATTTGTTCTAGAGGATGGAGTTTATGTAGTTGGACGTGAAGTTGAAAAAATGTCTAAATCCAAATATAATGTTGTGAATCCAGATTTAATTTGTGAGCAATATGGTGCAGACACACTTCGTATGTATGAAATGTTCTTAGGTCCATTAGAACAAGCTAAGCCATGGAATACAGCAGGTATTTCGGGTGTTCATTCTTTTCTAAAGAAAATGTGGAGGCTCTATCATCCTAATGATTCTTTTTCTGTAAGTGATTCTCCAGCTTCAAAAGAAGCTCTTAAAAGCCTACATCAAACAATCAAGAAAGTTACAGAGGATATTGAGAATTTTTCTTTTAATACTTGTATTAGCTCTTTCATGATATGTGTAAATGAGTTGACGGCGCAAAAATGCAATGAAAAAGAAGTTTTAGAGCCTTTGGCAGTTTTATTATCGCCTTTTGCTTCACATTTTTCTGAGGAGATTTGGGAATTGTTAGGGAATAAGACAAGTATTAGTACCGCTCCTTTTCCAGTTTATAAGACAAAATATTTAGTAGAGTCTACTAAGAACTATCCGGTTTCTTTTAATGGTAAAATGAGATTTACAATTGAACTTTCTTTAGATTTAAAAAAGAATGAAATCGAAGAGTTGATTCTTAAGGAAGAAAAAACCCAACAACAGTTACAAGGAAGAGTCCCTAAAAAAGTAATAGTAGTACCTGGAAAAATTATTAATATCGTTGGATAATGAATTATGAAATAATTGGATTTATAGCAGCAATTTTGACCACCTCTTCTTTTATACCTCAATTGGTAAAGGTTTGGAAGTCAAAATCCTCAAAAGGAGTATCAGTAAGCATGTATTTAGTTATGTTGTCTGGTGTAATTCTTTGGGGGGTATATGGATATTTAATAGGAAGTAAGTCTGTTTTGATCGCCAATGCAATTACAGCTTTACTTCAAGGTGCTATTTTATTTATGATATTGAATAACAGGAAATTAAAATAAATCTAACGGTTGTTTTAAAGCGCAATTTGACGATTTATTTGTTGATCTAATGAGATGAATGTTTCTGTTCTTGAAACACCTGGGATCGTTTGAATTTTAGTATTGAGTAACAGCATAAGATGCTCATTGTCTTTACATAGTATTTTTATAAAAACACTCCAATTCCCTGTAGTATAATGACATTCTGTAACTTCTGTAATTTTTCTTAATTGAGCTACCGCTTCAGGATTGCTTACTGCTTTGTCTAAATAAACACCAATGAATGCTAGCGTAGTATATCCTAATGTCTTTGGATTTATATTGATTTGTGATCCGCTTATTAGTGAAGAGTTTTCAAGTTTTTTTAACCTTTGATGAACAGCTGCACCAGAAATACCTGCTTTCTTTGAAAGTTCCACAATCGAAACCCGTGCATTTTTAATCAAACCATTCAGTAAAATTTTGTCTATACCGTCTACTTTAATTTCTTGATCTGTAATCTTCATATTAATATTTTTAACAAAAATATTAATTTAGTTTAATATTTTAATCAATACTGTGGTTTTTAATTAATTTCGATAATCTAATTAGGCAATAAGAGTTACTAAACCTATCTTTATTAAAAAAAGAAAATGGAGTACGGTATAAAAATCATTAATGCAATTGCTTCTGGATTATTAATGTTTGCCATTAGTTTGGGGGCACTAGCAAGTCATTTGCTAAAAACCAAATTAAGTCAAGATTCTCTTTCTAGTTTTGAAGTAGGAGTCTGTTATCTTATCTATCATGGGTTAGCATTACTTATTGTAAATGAACTCAGTGCTATAAATTTGGACGTAAAATTAACATTCTCAAAGTTAGCTCTTTCTGGAATTTTTCTTTTTTCAGGAAGTATATTTATGCTTTCAACTCAAGAAATACATGGGTGGCCAGTGAAATTTCTAGGCCCAATAACTCCCATAGGTGGTATCTTACTGATTGCAGCATGGGGTTATTTAACTGTAACTTTTCTAAAAAAGTAATTTACTTTGAAGTAGTAATGTATTTTTCGATGGCCATTGTCATCGAAGGAGTTTCTTCTGTCGGAGCTTTAATATCAATCCTCAGTTTAGCTTCGTCAGCAGCTTTTACAGTTGTATTTCCATAAACTGCTATTCTTGTATTATTTTGCTCAAAGTCTGGGAAATTGTGAAGTAAAGATTCTATTCCTGATGGGCTAAAGAATACTAAAACGTCATAGGATACATCACGTAAATCGGATAAATCACTTACAACTGTTTTGTATAGTTGGGCTCTTGTCCAATCTATGCCAAGACTATCTAAAAAACCTGAGGTAGTCGGTTTTAATATGTCTGAAGAAGGTAACAAGAATTTTTCGTCACTAAATTTCTTGAACACAGACTCAAGATCAGTTAAGCTTTTTTGACCAACATAAATTTTACGTTTTCTGTAAACAACATATTTCTGAAGATAAAAAGCAACAGCTTCAGATTGACAGAAGTATTTAGTTGCATCAGAAACTTTGAAACGCATTTCTTCTGCTAAACGGAAGAAATGATCAACGGAGTTTCTACTGGTAAGTATAATAGAAGTATAGTCTGCAAAATCAATTTTTTGACGTCTAACATCTTTAGCGTCTACGCCTTCAACATGAATGAATGGTCTAAAATCAATTTTTAAATTATGCTTTTCTTTTAAACGTGTATAAGGGGAATTCTCGTTTGATGGTTCTGGTTGCGAGACAAGTATTGTTTTTACTTTCATATGATTTATGTCAATTGCCTAGTTAAAAGTGCTGTAAAGCAAAATCCAAGGGGCTAATTTGAAAGCGCAAAGATATAAAATTAAATATAATAAGTTGTGTTTTAATACATGCCAATATTCTTTGAACAGACTTAGTTGAGATAATAAGTACAAAGTGAAAGTAATTCCAGAAATAATATTCAGAAAAGTACCATTCGTTACACTGTATTGATATAAAAGTAATAGTACAAACAAAGGAATTGATAATTGAATCAAAAAATTCAACCCTTTGAATTTGAATTCATTAGAGATGCGCTCAATCTCTATAATCTTAAAACAAAGCTGTAGAAAAAAATGTCTGAGTATCACCACTCCAGTTGTAGTTATTAAGATTAAACTAAAAAAAGGAAATGAATTTGGTCCAAAATTGTTTGTTGTTAGGTGATAATAAACAAGTAAGGTGCAGTTAATAATTAAAAATGCAGCACCAAGAGTGGTAAAAGAATTAATTACTGATTTCTGTTTGCCGTATATTTTAAAGTATAATTCAGAATCTATGAATCGTATGAAATATTGAAATTGTGTTTTATGTCTTGTTTTTAAAATCGTTAAAACAATAAAATTGAATAAGAAAACAAGGCTAATCCAGTTCTGCTGTTGAATGTTTCTTAAAGTCCAATCTTCCATGGTCTAAAATTAATAGTTTTCTATAAGAAATCGATTATAAATGGATTTCTAATTTCCTAAAGTGATCGTGTATAATTTCTTACTTTTATGGCTTCAAATGAAAAACACACTCATAGTAATACCAACCTATAACGAAGCCGAAAATATTGAGGCTATCATTAGACAGTTATTGTCTATTGATACAAGTTATCATGTTGTCGTAGTAGATGATTCCTCTCCAGATGGAACGGGTTCTATTGTGAAAGCTGTTATTTCTGAATATCCAGACCGTATTTTTTTAGAGACAAGACCTAAAAAAGAAGGCTTAGGAAGAGCCTATCTTCATGCTTTTAAATGGGCTTTGTTAAAAGGATATAATTATATTTTTGAGATTGATGCAGATTTTTCGCATAATCCGAAAGATATTCCTAGAATGCAAGAAAGACTTATCAAAGGTGCAGACGTTGTAATAGGTTCTCGTTATATTGATGGAATCAATGTAATAAACTGGCCCTTAGGAAGAATCTTACTTTCTTTAGGAGCTTCTTATTATGTTAAATTCTTTACGGGACTCCCTGTTAAAGATCCAACTGCTGGTTTTGTTGGTTATAAAGCTGAGGTTTTGAATGCAATTGATCTGGACTCTGTTAAATTTGTAGGTTATGCATTTCAAATAGAGTTGAAGTATAAAGCATGGATAAAAGGGTTCAATCTTCAAGAGGTTTCCATTATTTTTTTAAACCGAGCGAAGGGTCAGTCGAAAATGAACGGTTCTATTATATGGGAGGCTATTTATGGAGTTGTATATCTTCGAATTAAATCATTATTTAAATATAAATCATGAGTAAAATATTAATAAAAAATGTAACTGTAGTAAATGAAGGGTCTCAGGAATTAAAAGATGTTTTAATTTCAGGCGAATACATTCATCAGGTTGGATTAGGTATAAAAGAAGAGGCAGACCAAATAATTGATGCTTCTGGCAAGTTTTTACTTCCCGGTTTAATTGATGACCAAGTTCATTTTAGAGAGCCAGGTTTGATTCATAAAGCAACGATTGGATCTGAATCAAGAGCTGCTGTGGCAGGTGGTATTACCTCTTTTATTGAAATGCCAAACACGAAACCACAAGCTACAAATATTGTAGAGTTAGAAAAAAAATTCGATCGTGCAGCAGAAACTTCTCTTGCAAACTATTCTTTTATGTTTGGAGGAACCAATGATAACCTCGAAGAAATAAAGAAAGTTGACAAAACTAAAGTAGCAGGGCTTAAACTGTTTTTAGGATCTTCAACTGGGAATATGTTGGTTGATGATCAAGATGTTTTAAAAGAAATTTTTTCTAGTACAGACCTTCTCATTTCTGTTCATTGTGAAGATGAGGAAACAGTGAAGTCTAATTTTGCTAAATATCAAGAAATTTATGGAGAAGATATACCAATCGATGCTCATCCAAAAATAAGAAGCCACAAAGCTTGTTCTTTGTCTTCTTCAAGAGCAATAGCTTTGGCAAAAGAAACAGGCGCTCGTTTGCATATTTTTCATTTATCAACCGCAGAAGAAACAAATTTTTTCAGAAATGATATTCCGCTTAAAGAAAAAAAAATAACAGCTGAGGTTTGTGTTCATCATCTTTGGTTTTCATCTGAAGATTATAAAACCAAAGGAACCCATATAAAATGGAATCCAGCAGTTAAAAATCAAGAAGATCAAGATGCATTGTGGGATGCGTTAAATGATGATCGCATCGATGTTTTAGCAACGGATCATGCACCACATACTTTAGAGGAGAAAGCTAATAAATATGCTTCAGCTCCTTCCGGAGGTCCATTGGTTCAGCATGCTCTATTAGCATTACTTACTGCCGTGGGTAAAGGTAAAATTTCTATTGAAAAATTGGTTGAAAAAGCTTGTCATAACCCTGCAGTCTTGTTTGATATTGAAAAAAGAGGATATGTTAGAGAAGGTTATTATGCAGATCTAGTTTTAGTAGACTTGAATGAGAAAACAAATGTAACTAAAGACTCTTTGTTATATCAGTGTAAATGGTCTCCTTTTGAAGGTGATACTTTTGACGCCAAAGTCCAGACTACATGGGTAAACGGATCTTGTGTTTACGATAATGGAGTCTTAATTGAAAATAAAGTTTCAAAACGTTTAACATTCAATCGTTAATCACATGAAGAAATTAATCTTATTTATAACCATCCTCTTTTTATTTTCATGTAACAGCGGCACTCCAGTTGTTGTGCCAGATGAATTATTGTCTCCGGAATTAATGGAAGATATATATTTTGATTTAATGCTCATGAAAGTCATCAAAAATTCGAACTACGTTGCTCCTGAATATGATTCTTATTTTGTGGATCAATATATTTTTGAGAAATATGGCATTGATAGCCTTAAATTAATCCAGAATCAAACCTATTACGCTCAAAAACCAAAATTAATGAAAGCAATTTTTGAAAACCTTGTGGTTAGAGCCAAAAAAGTTGAAGACAGCATAGATACCATAATTAAAATAGAAGAATCTAGAAAAGAATAGAAAGCAAAGAAGACTTTTACTATACGGTTGCATTTTTATTTAAATATTCTTGAATATCTGCATATTTAAAGTCTATATTTTTTGTAATTTTTTCTCCAGATATTTTCTTCTTGTCGCAGAGACTATTGATTAAAGCCTTAGTCATAAAGCGTCTTTTACCAAATAAAAACAAAATAATTTCTAGCAACCAGGCTGTTTTAAGCCAAGATTTTTTGAGTCCAATCCGTGGAGCTTTTTTATTTCGAATACGAGCAATTTGGCTAAATGTTTCTTGATAACTCCAGTTTTCCGACACTAAAATAAAACGTTCGTTTTGTATTTCGGAATTCATCAATTCGAACAATACGATAACAACATCTTCAACAGTAACATAGCCAGTAGATCCTTTTGGGTAAAACATAGTGTTTTTGTCTACCCTATTGCACAAAATTTCTAGGGGATTACCTTTGACACCCGTACCTAATATAACTCCTGGATTTACAATAACAGCTGGAATTCCCTCTTGTGTAGCTCTCCATACTTCAAGTTCCGCTCCATATTTAGAGTAAGCATAGGGAGTGTGGTCTTTGTCTGCGTTCCATGGAGATTGTTCGTCAATAAAATCAGAATTAACATCGTTCCCAAGTGCAGCAATAGAACTAACATAAGCAATTTTTTTTATGCCAAATTTAATAGCAAGATTAACAAGGTTAGAAGTTCCTTGCTGGTTTACTTGCATTAATGTTTTTTGTTTATGGTTTGCAAATGAAATAAATGCAGCACAGTGATATACAATAGTAATGCCTTTAAATGCTAGATTTAAAGTAGGTAAGTTACATAAATCGCCTCTCTTCCAGATTATATCGCTATAATTTTCTGAATTGGATCTTTTTTTTAAAAAATCAATAGTTGAATTTTTCTTTTCATCAGATCGGTATAAAGCAACAATTACATCTTTCTTTTCAGTTAGTTTAAGCAGTAAATGTGACCCAACTAATCCTGTAGCTCCAGTAACTAAAATCATAGCTCAAAAGTACTGTTTTTTATTTTTGTCTTTCTAGTTAGCAAGGAGAAATCTATCTTTGTAAAAAACAGGTCAAAATTTAGGATCTTAATAAATTTAATAACGTAATAAATGAAGAATCCCTTTGTTGAAGAGTTGAGATGGCGTGGAATGTTACACGACATCATGCCAGAAACTGAAAATCATCTAAATGAAAAAATAGTAACTGGTTATATAGGTTTTGATCCAACAGCAGATTCTCTTCATATAGGAAGCTTAGTTCAGATCATGATTTTAATGCATTTTCAAAAAGCAGGGCATCGTCCAATAGCATTGGTTGGTGGTGCAACGGGTATGATTGGTGACCCTTCAGGGAAATCTGCAGAACGTAATCTTTTAAATGAGGAGACTTTGCAGAAGAATATTGAAGGGATTAAAAATCAATTATCTCGTTTTTTAAGTTTTGATGCTGCCCGTGATAATTCAGCTTTACTAGTCAATAATTTAGATTGGATGAAGTCGTATTCTTTGATTGATTTTTCTAGAGAAATAGGGAAACACATAACGGTAAATTATATGATGTCTAAAGACTCCGTTAAAAAACGTTTAGGTTCTGAATCTCAAGTTGGAATGTCTTTTACAGAATTCACCTATCAGTTACTTCAGGGATATGATTTCTTATACATGTATCAAAACTTAGATTGTACTTTACAAATGGGTGGAAGTGATCAATGGGGGAATATTACAACCGGAACCGAATTGGTTAGAAGAAAAGCTGGAGGAAAAGCATATGCAATTACATGTCCACTGATAACAAAAGCAGATGGAACTAAGTTTGGAAAAACTGAGGGAGGTAATATATGGTTAGATAAGACTAGAACTTCGCCTTATAAATTTTATCAGTATTGGCTTAATGCTTCTGATCAAGATGCAGAAAGTTATATTAAAATTTTCACTTTTTTGAGTCAAGAAGAAATTGACAATCTTATTGAAGAGCATAAAGAAGCACCACATCTTAGAGTTTTACAGAATCGAATAGCAAATGAAGTAACTCTTTTAGTTCACTCACAAGAAGATTTAGAAAATGCTCAAAAGGCATCTCAGATTTTGTTTGGTAAAACTACTTCAGAAGATTTAAAAGGGTTAGATGCAGCAACTTTTTTAGATGTTTTTGAGGGAGTTCCACAAGCTCAAATGTCCAAAGGTGACTTAGAAAATGGGGTAGATATTATTGCAGGATTAGCTGGTGAAACACAGTTTTTAAAATCCAATGGTGAAGCTCGTCGTGCACTTAAAGAAAACTCAATCTCAGTAAATAAAACCAAAGTGGGTGACACCTATAAAATTACTTCGGAAGACCTTATAAACGAGCGTTATGTTTTACTTCAAAGAGGTAAAAAAAGTTATTATATTATAAACTTTATTTAATATACGAGTAAGTTACATCCTCTAATATCGGAATTGTCAACGCGGCCAAGTACTTCAAAACTGTTAACCGAATGTATTCTTCCAAGATCTTGTGTTGCAATAAACGCGCAAGAATCTCTGTTTGCTAAGTCAATTATATTAAGGTTGCCCATCATTCCATAATCTAGTGTTGTGAATGGGTCGCTTGTATCTCGAGTAAAAATTCGCATCCATGGGGGACAGCTAAAAAGTCCATTTCCTCTTGAGTAAGCTTGTGATAAAAGCTCGGTCATTCCGTATTCAGAATGTATTTCACTAACTCCAAAACCAGAACAAAGTTGTTCATGTAAATCTTCTCTAATCAACTCTTTTCTTCTGCCCTTCATACCACCCGTTTCCATTACGGTAACATGATTTAAGTTAAATTTGAATCGTTCAATTAAATCTAAAAGTGCAAAACTAACTCCTAATAGAATAGTGGGTTGCTTTTCTTTTTCTAATTGTTCCAGAATATCCTTTAGATCCTCTAAATTATTTAAATAAAACCCACTTTTTGGATGATTACTTTCATTGATTAAATAATTTGCCATGTAAATTAAAGAAGAACCACTTCGTTCTAAATAAGAAGGTAGTAATGCTAAAACTGCATAATCTTTTGGTTTTTTGTAAAATAAATTAAATGCTGTTGAAAAGCTTTTTTCATAATTTTTAACTTGTTTTACAAAGTGTTTACTGGTTTCTGACCCTGAAGTTCCGCTAGAAGTAAAAGTAAGAGCTTCTTTTTCATTGAAACTTTTTACTTCATGAGTTTTAAAAAAATTAATTGGCAAAAATGGAATCTCATGTATAGATTTTAAATCCGAAGAATTAAAATTAATAAGATCACAATAAGATCGATAAACTGAATTGTTTTTATATTGATAATGAAATGCTTGCATTGTGCAAATTTCAAAGTCAGAATTAGATTTAATCTCCCAAAAATTCATATTCAATGGATACATTTGTGCAAAGCTATTAATTAAATTGGGCAATCTTATCATGATTTATTTTAATGTGAATAAATTTAGAGGAACCAAAGGGGGGTGATTTATTTATCCAGTTAAAATACTTTGTTAAACTAAAAAGGAGCTTTGTTTTACTTAAACTAAATCTATGCAGAACCCCGACTTTAAATCCCTGATTTTTCTTATTTTTGAAGACAAATAAAGAAGCTTTGGGTAGTAAAAATAAATTAAAACGGTTCAATCAAAATTTAACATTTTCTAATGTAATACAACCAACACGAGAAGAACTGGTTGAAAGTAAATTCTCTTTAAAAGGAAATTGGAATAAAATATTTTTTAAAAATAATAACCCAATTGTTTTAGAGCTCGGATGTGGAAAAGGTGAATATTCGGTTTATTTAGCTCAAGAACATCCCAATAAAAATTTTATTGGAATTGACCTAAAAGGTGCTCGATTTTGGTCAGGGGCAAAAGAATCTTTAGAATTAGGTCTTCCAAATGTTGCTTTTGTTCGTGCGCAAATAGAATTAGTAACTGATCTTTTCGAACATAACGAAGTTGATGAGATTTGGATTACTTTTCCAGATCCCCAAATAAAATATAAGAGAACAAAACATCGATTGACAAATCCCGAGTTTTTGGCTAAGTATAACAGTATTTTAAAAAAAGATAGTTTTGTTCATTTAAAAACAGATAGTGAATATATGCACGGTTATACCCTAGGATTATTGCAGGGTATGGGAATAGAAGTAGCTTATGCGCATCATGATTTATATAGCAATCCTCATGCGCCCAAAGAAGCAACCGCTATCCAAACTTATTACGAGAGTATATATCTAGAAGAGAACAAGCCTATTACTTATCTTAAATTTAAATTTCCAGAATAGTGACGGAGAAGGGATCTAATTTTTTTGAGAAAGTGTACGATGTAGTTCGAAAGATACCCTACGGACGTGTTTGCTCTTATGGTTTAATAGCTAGATATTTAGGATCTCCGCAAAGTGCTAGAATGGTAGGTTGGGCAATGAACGCCTCGCATATCAAAGAAGATGTGCCTGCCCATAGGGTGGTCAATCGAGTTGGATTGTTAACCGGAAAACACCATTTTGAAGGTACAAATTTAATGCAGCAATTACTTGAAAATGAAGGGATACAAGTTAAAGAAAATAAAATCGTTGATTTTGATCAATGTTTATGGAATCCGGTAGAGAATTTACCAAATATAACTTAACAATTATAACCTTTCTTCATCTCAATTTAGAAGAGTATATTTGCAATTTAGAATCAATATAAAAAAGGGAAACCTAGATGAACATAACAAAACAAGCCATACAAGAAGTGTTAGAGGGACTAACAGTTCCAGGTGAAGGTCAGAATCTGATGGCAAGTGGTGCTGTTAAAAACATAAATACTTTCGGAGATGAGGTTGTAATCGATTTGGTGCTTAAGAATCCAAGTCTACAAGCCCGAAAGAAAGTGGAAGTTGAAATTTTAAAAAGTATACATTCTAAAGTGTACAATAAGGCAAAAATTACAACAAACGTTAAAGTTGAAACTCCACCAAAAGTAGATGCGCCTATAAAAGGAGAACCAATAAAAGGAATAAGCTCAATCGTAGCAATTTCATCAGGAAAAGGAGGGGTTGGTAAATCAACTGTTACCTCTAATATTGCGGTTACTTTATCTCAAATGGGCTTTAAAGTGGGAGTTTTAGATGCAGATATCTATGGACCCTCTATTCCTACAATGATGGATATGGAAGGAGAGCGACCGCTATCTGTGACTATCGATGGAAAATCTAAAATGCAGCCTATTGAAAACTACGGTGTAAAAGTATTGTCAATAGGATTCTTTACGCAGCCAAATCAAGCTGTTATTTGGAGAGGTCCCATGGCTTCTAAAGCACTAAACCAAATGATATTTGATGCTGCTTGGGGAGAACTAGATTTTTTATTAATTGATTTACCTCCTGGTACTGGAGATATTCATCTAAGTATCGTTCAATCTTTACCAATAAGCGGAGCAGTGGTCGTTAGTACACCTCAAAATGTAGCACTTGCAGATGCTAAAAAAGGTATTGCAATGTTTCAGCAAGATAGTATTCAAGTTCCTGTTTTAGGAGTAGTGGAAAACATGGCATATTTTACTCCTGAGGAATTACCAGAAAATAAATATTATATCTTTGGGAAAGAAGGAGCTAAAAATTTAGCAACAGACACTCAAGTTCCGTTTTTAGGAGAAATTCCATTGGTGCAAAGTGTCCGTGAGGCCGGAGATGTAGGTAGACCTGCCGCACTTCAAGAAAATAGTCCAGTCGCAGACTCACTTTATAGAATTACACAAAATATGGTTGCGCAGGTGTTGGATAGAAATAAAAACTTACCTCCAACTCAAGTAGTTAAAATAACAACAATGTCTGGCTGTTCAGCCGTAAAAAAATAAATTATGGAATCTCTTGAAATTAAAGAAAAAGTACTCATTGCATTAGAAGAAATCCGTCCCTTTTTAGCCGCAGATGGTGGAGACATTTCTTTGGTTGGAATTGATGATGACCGAATTGTTCGAGTTCAGCTTCATGGAGCCTGTGTTGGTTGTTCTGTAAATCAGATGACTTTAAAATCAGGTGTTGAGATGACTATAAAAAAACACGTTCCTCAAATAGAGCAAGTAGTAAACATAGAAGTGTAATTTAAATTTTATCAGTTGAGTCAAGATATTAAAATCAGTATAGTAGATCGAGAAGGGGAAACACATGAAATAGATGCTCCTACAGATATGTCAATGAATTTGATGGAAGTTTGTAAATCCTATGAGTTTCCAGTAGAGGGAACTTGTGGTGGAATGGCAATGTGCGCTTCTTGTCAATGTTATGTTCTTTCAGAATCAAACCTGCCTGAAAAATCTGATGATGAGGAAGCTATGTTGTCAGAGGCTTATAATGTGAAAGAAAACAGTCGTCTTGGATGTCAAATTTTCATTACTCCTGAACTAGAAGGTCTTGTAGTTGAACTAGCTCCAGAAGAGTAGCTTAATATTTAAAATTAGATTATATTTAGATACTTAAAATAATCTAATGAAAAACATTTTTATAACTTTAGTTTTATTGATCCTTATAGGATGTCACAATCCATCTGCTCCAATTGTAAATGAAATGTCACCTGTTACTGAGGCTGACCTTTCAAGTGGCGTGCTTTATGAAGCAAACATAAGACAATATTCCCCAGAAGGTACTTTTAATGCTTTTGCAAAAGACCTGCCTAAGCTAAGTAAATTAGGAGTTAAATTCCTTTGGTTAATGCCTATTAATCCAATTTCAACAACTAAGAGTAAAGGACCACTTGGAAGTTATTATGCAGTATCAGATTATACAGGCGTAAACCCTGAATTTGGAACTCTAGAAGACCTTAAGAGTCTTGTTGATCAAGCACATAAGTTAGGTATTTATGTTATGTTAGATTGGGTTCCTGGTCATACGGGATGGGATAATCATTGGATAAAAGATCATCCGGATTACTATCTTCAAAATGACGCTGGTGAAATTATCGATCCTATTAATCCTTTTACAGGAGAATCTTTTGGATGGACGGATGTTGCTGATTTGAATTATGAAAATATGGAAATGCGTCAAGCAATGCAAGATGCAATGGTTTATTGGGTTAAAGAAGTAAATATTGATGGGTATAGAGTTGATCAAGCCTATGCGGTTCCAATGGAGTTTTACAAAAAAACTTTTGCAGCTCTTAGAGAGGTAAAACCCGTTTTTTTGCTTGCTGAAACAGACATCAATCACCCCGGTGGAATAGAAATGGTAGATTTATTTGATGCTTCTTATGATTGGCCAGGACATCATTTACTAAAAGATATTGTTCATGGCAAAAAGAATGTTTCGGATTGGGATACACACATCGAAAATTTATTTAAAAACTACAACGACCGAAATATTCTTGTCAATTTCATAAGTAATCATGACGAAAATTCATGGAATGGAACGGTTGAAGAAAGTTTTGGTAAAGCTTCAGATGCTGCTCTCGCATTAGATTATATGTCTCCAGGAATGCCTTTGATTTACAGTGGTATGGAGTATGATTTAAATAAGAGATTGTTGTTTTTTGAAAAAGATAGTTTCCCTAAAGTAGCTGGAAAAACTTTTAAATTTTTAGAAAAACTAGGAGCTTTGAAGCAAAAACATGCTGCATTAAATAGTGGTGAAAACAGAGGTTTGTACACAAGAATAGCTACCTCTAGAGATCAAAATGTTTTAGCTTTTGAGAGAAGCAAACAAGGAGATACGGTTGTATTTATTGCTAATATGAGTAATGAGTATGTTGGGTTTACTTCTTCTTATAATGGTACTTTTAAACGGTACCAAGATGGGAAAGAAAAAGTTCTTTCGGATACATACGAATATAGAATGAGCCCATGGGAATTTTGGATTTTATCAAAATAAATACCCTTAAATGAAAATAATCTTAAAGGTTTTATTGATGTCAATTCTCGCTTCTTCTTGTGCCAGAAACAAAAAAGATATAATGGTAATTGGACATAGAGGTGCAAGAGGGCATGTAGCTGAAAATACGATAGCATCTATTAAGAAAGCTATGGAGCTAGGTGTTGATGGAATTGAGATTGACGTTTTTAGATGTTCAACCGGAGAATTAGTGGTTTTTCATGACAAGACTATTGATGAACTAACCGATGGAAGTGGATACATAGAGCAAATGTCTTTAGATTCTCTAAAGCAGTTTCAAGTTTTAGGTAAAGAACCCATTCCAACTTTAAATGAAGTGATGGATCTAATTGATGGTAAAGTAATGCTTAACATTGAATTGAAAGGCACACAAACTGCTGTTCTAACTTCAGAATTAATATCCTCTTATATGGAATCTTCTAATTGGAAATCAGAACATATTTTTATTTCTAGTTTTGATTGGAACGATTTAGAGCAGTTTAGGTCCATTAATAAAAATATTGCAATTGCTGTTCTCACAGAAGACGATCCTTTAGATGCAATTCCTGTAGCATCAAGACTTTCTGCTGTCGCAATTAATCCTGATTTCAAAAGTTTAAATTCAAGGAATATTGAAGCAATTCACAAAGCTGGATTTAAAATTTACCCTTGGACAATAAACGAAATAGAAGATATTGATGAAATGATTCGATTAGGGGTAGATGCAATCATAACAGACTTTCCGGAAAGAGTTAAGCGATAATTCTCTTAATTTAACAAGTATACTCCTATGTTTAGAGCCGAAGCGTATAGGAGCCATCCTACATATGGATAAAGTAAATAGGATGCTTTTTTATTGATAATTTTAAACCATTTAATGGTTAATATTACCAGTATTATTAAAGTTAAAATTATTAAAATCCCACCTAAAATATTTTTATATCCAAAGAAAACAAGCGACCATAATCCATTTAAAACAAGTTGGGCGGCAAAATGATAAAGAGCAGTTTTAACCCATTTATGATGACTTCCGTAGGACCAAATCCAACCCGAAGACCATCCCATAAGAATGTATAAAAGCGTCCAAACAGGTCCAAAAAGCCAATTTGGAGGTGTAAAAAAAGGCTTGTTTAAACCCGCATACCAGACTGGTATGGCAGCTTGAGTTACACTTCCAGCAATCCCACCTACACACAAGCACAACGCTATTGAAAGAAAAATAGCTAGTCTTTTTTTGAATTTTGATTTCATGAATTTATAATCTTAATACCAAGATACAAAATTCAAAGTGTCTTAAAGCTTTATAGTCATACTTGAATCTGTTATCTTTGTATCCAATTATGGTAGAAAAAGATTTTATAGGATCCAAAGGGATTAAGGTCTCTGGGACTAGTTCATGGGAAGCTCCCAGTAATATTGCTTTAGTTAAATATTGGGGGAAGTATGGAAATCAATATCCTCAAAATCCATCCTTAAGTTTTACACTCTCTAAATGCGTTTCACAAACATCAGTTTCCTTTACAGAGCGATTAAAAGCAGGATCTGACTTTTCATTTGATTTTTCTTTTGAAGGAAAACCAACGCCATCTTTTCATCCAAAAATTGAAAGTTTTTTTCAAAGAATAGATCAATATGTTCCTTTTCTTAAAGACCATCATCTTTCAATTAAAAGCAAGAACTCTTTTCCTCACAGCAGCGGAATCGCTTCTTCAGCATCTGGAATGAGTGCGCTAGCATTATGTATCCTTTCGATAGAAAAAGAGGGGTGTCCGGATATTAGCGAATCATTTTTTTTAAAAAAAGCATCTTTCTTAGCTCGATTAGGCTCTGGTAGTGCAGCAAGAAGTGTTGAAGGTCCTTTGGTTACTTGGGGTTCCTCTGAAAGTTTTGAGGATAGTTCTAATTTTTATGGAACAGCAATTAATTCAGAAATTCATTCTGTTTTTAAAAACTATAGGGACACCATCCTTTTAATAGATAAAGGTCAAAAAAAAGTAAGTAGTACCGTAGGACATAACCTCATGAATAATCATCTTTATGCGGCAACCCGATTTAAGCAAGCGCATGAGAATACAGCTTTGCTTAAATCAATTTTAGCTTCAGGAGACTTAGATGCTTTTGTGAGTTTAGTAGAGTCAGAAGCTTTAACATTACATGCTTTAATGATGGCCTCTAATCCTTATTTTATTTTAATGCACCCAAATACGCTAGAGGTTTTAAATAAGGTGTGGGATTATCGAAACACCAACAACTCTGCACTTTGCTTTACACTTGATGCTGGTGCTAATGTTCATCTGCTTTATCCAGATTCTGAATCAGAATCTGTAATTAAATTTATAAAAGAAGAATTAGCTTCTTACTGCCAAAACGGTCAATTCATTGAAGATCAAATTGGTAATGGCGCAAAAAAGCTATAAATTTGTAACAACATGAAAGGACCTCTATTTTACGCAAAAATATTACTCTTCGGAGAGTATGGAATTATTAAAGATTCCAAAGGACTTTCTATTCCTTATAACTTTTACAGGGGAGCACTAAAAGTTTCTAACGATCCTTCTACTCAAGATTCACACGAAAAACTTGTAGCATTTTGTAACCACCTAAAAACCTTACCAGAATCCATAGTATCTTTTGACTGGAAGCGTTTACAAGAAGATTTAGAGAATAATATGTATTTCGATAGTAGCATCCCCCAAGGATACGGAATCGGCAGTAGTGGAGCTTTGGTAGCTTCAATATACGATCAATATGCTCTAGATAAAATTACAGTATTAGAAAATCTAACCAAAGAAAAACTTCAACACCTTAAAGCTGTATTTGCAGCAATGGAGTCTTTTTTTCATGGTAAATCCTCTGGTCTAGATCCTTTAAATAGTTATTTAAGCCTTCCGATTTTAATAAATTCTAAAGACCATATTGAACCAACTGGCATTCCTTCTCAGAATCCAGATGGTAAAGGGGCTGTATTCTTGTTAGATAGTGGTATGACAGGCGAAACAGCACCAATGGTTTCTATTTTTATGGAAAATATGAAACAAGAGGCTTTTAGAATAATGATGAAAGATCAATTCATCAATTATACAGACTCTTGTGTAGATGATTTTTTAAATGGAAATTTAACTTCTCTTTTTTCAAACATAAAGCAGTTATCCAATTTAGTATTGAATAATTTTAAACCCATGATTCCAGAGAAATTTCATAGGATTTGGCAACATGGAATTGAAAGTAACGATTACTACCTAAAATTATGTGGCTCCGGCGGCGGAGGTTATATTTTAGGTTTCACTCAAGATTTTGAGAAAGCTAAAAAATCGCTAAAAGGACACCGTTTAGAGGTGGTTTATAATTTCTAGAAAAGCAATGCTTTTTAAAAAAACAGCAATTCAGCTACTTGCCTTATTTGCTTCGGTTAGAGGTTACAATTTGCTCGTCGTAATTATAGCTCAATATTTAAGTGCTCGTTATATTTTTGCTTCAAATAAACCCTGGGTTCAGATTCTTTCAGATCCTAATTTGATCAAAATATTTCTTGCAACTTCTTTTGCTATTGCAGGAGGATATTTGATCAATAATTTTTACGACGCAGAAAAAGATCAAATTAATCGTCCTGTAAAATACCTCATTGAACACCGTGTTCCTCCTGTTTTTCAATTATTCTTTTATGGATTAATGAACTTTAGTTCTTTGATTTTGGCTTCGCTGGTTTCCGTAAAAACAATTTTCTTTTTTGCAGTTTATATATTTTTTTTATGGCTTTACAGTCATTATCTAAAGAAACGATTTTGGGCAAGTAATTTCTTTGCAGTCTTATTGGCTGTTACTCCATTCATTGCGATCATGTTTTATTTTAAAAATTATGAAAGTATTGTTTTTCATCATGCAGGTTTTTTGTTTTTGGTACTGCTAATTCGTGATTTAATTAAAGACTTAGAGAATTTTAAAGGAGATTGGGTTCGTAATTATAAGACTATTGCGGTGGTTTATGGGGAAAAACGAACTAAGCAAATAATTAGTTTTCTTGTAATTTTAATGTTAGTACCTGTTAGTTTATTGATAAAAAATAAACAGCTAATAAATAGTATGTCCTACTATTTTTTAGCAACAATCCCTTTTTTATTATTGATCGTGATAATCTTATGGAAATCCCCGACTCAAAAGACGTATCTTTGGCTCCATAATTTATTGAAAGTTCTTATTGTATCCGGAATTTTAAGTATTCTTCTTATTCGTTTACCATTATAAGTCCAAACAGTTTCAAACGATATTCACTATGAAATCAAATTCTAATAGTTCTTCTTCAAAGAAAACAGCCAATACTACTCGACTAAATAAATTCATAGCTAATTCGGGAATATGTTCTCGAAGAGAGGCAGATATGTATATTGCCATGGGAATGGTTAAGATCAACGGAAAAATTATCGTTGAGATGGGTTATCAAGTTAAGCCAGGTGACGATGTTCGTTATGACGGTCGAAGAGTTATTTCGGATAAACCAGCTTATGTTCTTTTAAATAAGCCCAAAGGGTTTTTGGCTTCTGTTAAAAAAGGGACCTATAAAAAAGATGTTTTAGAATTAATTGATGGAGCTACTACTTATCGAATTGATCCTGTTAATTCTATGGATAGAACTTCTACTGGCTTACTTCTTTTTACGAATGACACGGAACTTAAAATTAAATTAAAAAAAGCAACTCAAGGTATTCACAAAGTCTTTCAGGTTGTTTTAGATAAAAATTTAGTTCAAAGCGACCTTGAAAAAATTAGAGAGGGAGTGGTAATTGATAAATTTGATAAAATTGAAGTTGATGCAATCAGTTTTATAAGAGGGGAAAGTAAAAGAAAAGTTGGTGTTGAACTTTCAACCGAGCGTCACCGTGCAATTTTTCATATTTTCGAAAAACTTGGATACAAAGTAGAACAAGTTGACCGTGTTGTTTTTGCTCATTTAACGAAAAAGGATTTACCACGCGGAAAGTGGAGACATCTAAATGAGCGAGAGATTAATTTATTTAAGATGATGAAGTAAGGACTTCTTCCAAAGAAGTTCATAAAACAGTGTAAGATACACAAAACCGTATTGTAGTAGTAGAAGCAGATTGTTTTCTTTAAATTCTATATTGCCATAAGTAGCATAGCTTAAAATAACCACAGCACTCCATAGGATTGGGTAAGTATATCGAGTAAACATGCTTAATGTTACCAATGAAATAATATACCATGGATGAATTGTAGTCGATACGAAAAAATAACAACTTAAGGTAAGTAGCATTCCGGTTATAACTTTTGAAGGAGTATTATTTTTTCTCAAAAAACTAAAGGCTGCAACGATTGAAATAATAATAAAAGGAGATACCTTACCAAAGGTCCTAATGATATTATATCCTGTAATTTCATATCCTATTTTCCTGATTAGATTGTATATACTTCCATTAAATTCAAAGCGATTAAACCATAGGTTTATGGTTTTTAAATAGTGATCTATTCCATTTTCAAGAACTAAAAGCGGTAAAAATAATAAGCATAGAAGGAATGAGGTTATGATCCCAAACAATATACTTTTTCTAGGTTTCAAATAGTTCCAAAATAGAGGTAATAAAATTAAAGGGATCAATTTAATAGCTACCGAAATAGACATGAAAACAGTTGACCATTTGTATTTATTTTCATGGAAAATAAAGTGTAAGCCACTTAAGAAAAAGAAAATCATTACCCCTTCCCAATGTAGGTTTCCAGTAAGTTCTATTATTACCAGAGGGTTAAGGAAATAAAAAGAAATTCTGTTTGTAGGAAGTTCAAGTTGTTTTAGGAGCTTTGTTCCAATCGAGAAAATCAAAAGATCAAATAAAATGATCATTACACGAATACTAATAATGTTAGCTAGAACAGATTTCTTGCCAATTAAAGAAGCAATATAAAACCCTAGCTGATTTATTGGAGGGTAATTTGAATAATGTTGTGCGCTGAGTTCTCCCATGCCATCATATAATTCTTGACTGAATTGACTCGATAACAGTTCAGATGAATTAATCAACATATTTGGAGTGAATTCGTAAGGGTTTATTTTATTGGTAAGCAGCATTCCGTCCCAAATAAACCGATAAAAATCTTGAGAAAGAAGAGGGATGGAGGTTAAAAATATTAGACGAAATAAAACACCGATCCAAAAAATTTGTTTTAATGATTTCAGTTTTCTTATTAAGAAATAAGCTAAAAAAAACAATACAGTATAGGTTGGTAATAAAACTAAACTTTGTCCTCGATCTATTTTATAACCAATAAAATAATATGCAACAATACTGAGTGTTATAATAAAAACTTGAAGAATCTCTAAAGAATAACTCCTGTTTGACATTACGCCTGAGTTCTAAAGGAATTGATGAATACAAATCCGTATCCAATAAAAAGCATCAAGTGGAACGGGAACAGTCCAAAATCCCCCTCTTTACCTACTACAAAAGCACTGTACATTCCAAATAAAAAGTAAAGGGCCAAGAGTCCTTCTACAAAAACATTCTTTGAAACTTTTTTAGAGGTGTATTTGTTTTTTTTCCAGGTATCTTTAAGCGTTTTAATATTGAATTTAGGTGTTCTAATAAAATCACTTCCTTTACCTCGGTGTCCTTCTATCACTGCCAGAGAATTGTGGTAAGAGAAACCCATTGCGATGGTATAAAATGTAAAAAACAGTTTTATGTATTCAATAAAACTAACAAATCCGCCCCCTTTCATGGATCTATACAACACCCAATAGCAAACAAAAAATATGACAGTACTAATAATAAAGAAACTAGTTAAGTCAAAGTAAAGTCCAAGATGCCCCCATTCGTTCTTGATATAAAGCATCGGTATACTCAAAACTCCAACGAAAAGCACATTAAGAAACATGGTGCTATTTAACAAATGAAGTATAGAATGAATCTTTGATAATGTTTTCACATTTTTAGATTGGATTACTCTTTTTGCCATTTTCTGGAAATTTTCAGCACCTCCTTTATTCCATCTAAATTGTTGCGAACGGATAGAACTCATTACAACTGGAAGTTCTGATGGGGTCTCAACGTCTTCTAGGTATTTGAATTTCCAGTTTTTTAATTGCGCTCTATAGCTTAAATCTAAATCTTCAGTTAGCGTATCACCTTCCCAATTTCCAGCATCAATTATACACTTTTCTCTCCATATTCCAGCAGTTCCATTAAAGTTCATAAAATGATCTTTACTGTTTCTGCCGACCTGTTCAAGTGTAAAATGAGCATCTAGTGCAAATGCCTGTACACGAGTTAATATAGAATAATCCTTGTTAATATGGGACCACCGGGTTTGGACCACACCTATTTCTTCATTTTCAAATTGCGGAACAGTTTTTAAAAGCCAATCCTTATGGGGCAGGAAATCTGCATCAAAAATTGCAATAAACTCACCTTTGGCTGTTTTTAGACCTTCTTTAAGAGCACCTGCTTTGAAACCTACTCGATCTTTTCTTCTAATTTGAACAATATCAAGGCCATTTTTTTTTAGCTCTTTTATAATGTTCTTTGTAAGTTCTACAGATTCATCTGTAGAATCGTCTAGCACTTGAACTTCTAATCTCTCTCTAGGATATTCAATTTGGTTTATGCAATTTAATAAACGCTCCATCACATATATTTCATTGAATACTGGAAGCTGAATAGTAATGTATGGAACTGATTTAGATTGATTTAAATCTAAAACTGGATACGGTTCTTTTTTCTTTTTGTACTGAATATAATTCCAAAGAAGATTTAATTGAGACAGACTGTAAAATAGAACTAGAATAAGCGCTATTGAATAAATAAACATCAATAAAATTGATAAATACAACCAAATGTTTTCCATTTCTATTATTTAGTTCTGTAGTGTTTTAAAATCCATCCGATAATTTTAATTCCCGCAAAGATAGTTCCTTTTAGTGTACCTGAGACTTTTGAAACTCCAATTCTTTGCCTGTAATTCACTTTAATCTCTTGATATGGAATTTGTTTCTTTAATATTTTCAGTTGCATTTCAATAGTCCACCCATAGGTTTTGTCTACCATATTTAAGTCTATTAAAGTATCCCATTTAATAGCTCTAAATGGTCCAAGGTCAGTAAAATTTGACTTGTAAAGTATCCTCATTAAAAAACATGCCAGCCAATTACCGAAAACTTGTTGCGGTGTCATCGATCCTTTTTCACGAAGCTTTTTTACTCTGGAACCTAGCACAAAATCAACTGAACCATTTAAAATAGGTTCTGTGATTGGAATTAATTCTTTAGGGAAATCTGAAAAGTCACCATCTAAAAAAACTACTATATCCGGTTCTTTATCTTGATTATTTAGATACTCAATTCCTTTTAAACAAGAATATCCATAGCCTTTCCTCTTTTCGAAAACAACGGTAGCTCCTGTTTCTTCTGCTACTTCTTGTGTGTTGTCTGTTGAGTTATTGTTAACCACGATAATTTCGTCAACTATTTTAGGAATATCTCGAATAACATGGCCTATTGATTTCTCTTCGTTAAACGCAGGTATGATTACATTAATAGATTTCATTATTGTGACTATTCGTTTTTGGTGAGAGGCGTAAATTAACCAAATCCTTTTTATTTATAAAGAATTACCCAAAGGAAATTCTGGTGCATATGTTCTATTTTCAAGAGGACCATTTTCAAGTTTTAATACACCTCTAGGGCAAACAGCAGAGCAAACTCCACATCCAACACAAGAGGAGCGAACTATATCTTGACCTTTTTGAGCGTATGCCCTGACATCAATTCCCATCTCACAATAGATCGAACAGTTACCACATGAAATACACTGACCTCCATTTGTAGTTATTCTAAAACGAGATTTAAAACGTTGTACTAATCCTAAATAAGCGGCTAGAGGACAGCCAAAACGACACCAAACTCTATTTCCAAATATTGGATAAAATCCAGTTCCGATTACACCTGCAAAAATAGAACCGATCAAAAATCCATAAATATTTTGAATAGACTGTGTTTTTATACCGAGAACTGATTGAGAACCCGAAAAATAGGAGTAAAGAGTGAAGCCAGTCATTAATAATGAAAAAACTAGAACACCATGAACAAGCCAACGTTCAAGTTTCCATGCTCCAATCGATTTATTGGACAAATGCCTAAATGGATCGCCAAGTGTTTCTGCTAAGCCACCACAACCACAAACCCAGGAGCAATACCATCTTTTTCCAAAGAAATAAACCATAACCGGAACAATAATTAGTGTTAAAACTATTCCCCATACGAGTATAAATAAACCAAATCCACCGCTATCGATTAAACTATTTAAATTCCAACTAAAGAAAAAATCATAATCTAAAGGAAATGCGTTTTTAAAATCATACCATGGTTTTTCGAACCGAACAAGTATTTCTGGGATCAAAAAAGCAAATACAATTTGAAAGAACCAAACGGATGTAGTTCTTAATATTTGATATTTATTATTTCGATATTTAATATACATCCGTATAGCCATAACGGTCATAACAGTGCAATAAAGAAATCCGTATAGGAACCATTGACTCGCAGGGTTTCCGCTTAGGTTTTCACTAATTGGATCTACGATATAAGTCCAGTTTACAATGTAGTCTGGGTAAAAGTAAAGTAATACATAAAAGACTACTAAAAAAATAAAAACGAACCATCCTAAGAACCCTCTATTTGTGGCTGAGTTAAAATAAATCCCGTTATTTTTAATTCCAGGAGGGCCGAGTATTATTAAATTAGGTATAATAAATAGTAAAGATCCAAAAATACCCAATCCAAAAGTTAAGAGCCAAAATAAAACTTTATTTTCCTTGATAATACCCGTTCCAGCTACTTTTAGAATTTCGTACGAAAAACTATGAGGTTTATCGTAAATTACTTTATTCCATTCTTTGTTTGTTTTGTGAATTTTATTTGATTCTTTTAGAGAATTTATGATTATTTCAGAAATTTCAAATGAACTCGAAAATTCTTTATCAACTATTTTTGATTTGATTTTTCCTGTAAAAATTTCACTCTTAATTCTCTTTGATTCAATTATTTTTTGAAATTGTTTGTTACTAAGATTGTAGGATCCTAAAAACATTAAAAAGGAGAAGAGAGCGAGCCCAATCACGAAAATACCAAGTCCAAGTTGTTGTAGTTTTTTCATGATTTCATCAATTTAGAGTTAAATATTCTAGACCAGCTTTTTCTTTTTAATTTTAATTTGGTTTTAAATTCAAGATTGAATTTAGTAATGATTTCCTCTTCATATGAATTGAAAAATTCAGGATCGAAATTGCAATCTTTAAGATGTTCAGCTACGTGGAATAAGGTTCTTTTATGATAAAGTATTTGTTCGAAAATTTCATGACGCATTCTAATTCCAAAGGTGTTAATTCCAAGAAACTCATAAGTCTCTTTATTGTAAGCAATAGTAATTGCAAGGTCTTTGGCAGAATGTTTCCAATGAAAATGTTTCTCGTTATCTTCTGGATGTGCACTGACCAGTCCATAAGTTTGGTATTCAATGTCAAAAAACTTTGCGCTGTTGAACCAGTTTCCAGGGTTGTATTCCGTTTTGGTGCCGGTTAAAGTTTGTGCAAGAGTTTCTCCCATCATTCTTCCAGTATACCAAACTGCCTCTATGGACCTTCTCCCGGGCTGAGGCTCTTTTTGTTCGGCGCAATCACCTATTGCATATACATCTGGTTGATTTGTTTCGAGGTATTTATTTACGAGAACACCTCTGTTTGTAGCAATATTTGTTTGTTTGACAAACTCAATGTTTGGTTTAACTCCAGCTGTAAGGCCTACAAACTGACACGAAATAAGGTCTCCTTTATCTGTTCTAACTAATTTTACTCTCCCGTTTTCATCAGCAATGATCTCTTCTAAACTGGTGTCAAGCCTGAGATCTATTCCATGAGATAAAATATGTTCGTTTATTATTTTAGATTCCTGTTTTGGGAGTACATTGTTCCAGAAACTTTTTTCTCTGACTAAGAAAGTAACTTTCTTTCCTCTAGAATGTAACATTTCGGCTAATTCAATTCCAATAAGACCACCCCCAACAATTACAGATTCTTGAATTGAGGCACTTAATGATTCAAGATTTTCTATATCTTGTTTTGAATAGAGCCCTTGCACACCTTTATGATTTTCTCCCGGCCACCCAAATTTATTAGGTATTGATCCAGTAGCAAGAACAAGCGAATCATAAGTTAATATAGATTCATTAGAAAGTGTAATTTTTTTATTTTCACTATCTATATTAGTTACTGTTTCTTGAAGCAGATTCAGTTTGTTTTTCTTCCAAAAGTGACTTTCATAGGGTTGTGTATGTTCCCATTTTAAATGCCCCATATAAACATACATTAAGGCTGTTCTGGAAAAAAAATATTTACTCTCTTTTGAAATTATTAAGATTGGTTTATTCGATTTTTTTCTGATATGACGAGCAGTAGTAATTCCTGCAATGCCATTTCCGATTATGATGATTGGAGTGGCGTTCATTAGGTGATGTTTCTATGCAAGTTACTTTTTTTAATTAAAAAAGAGTACATTTATAAAACCAAATTTTAACCTAAACTAACCTAAATCTAGTCTTATGTTTTACCTATTTTTAGCACTCTCTATTTTTGTGTCTATATTTTTTTTTAGAGTTATTACCCCAATTTTAAAAGAGCAAAAGACACATTTTCAATACTAGGATTTTCATTAATCTTTATGATTAGTTCCTTCTTTTTTACTCTTTTAATCTTCATTCCATATTTTTTATTTTTTGAATAGTTTTTTAATATTAAGAGAACGCTTACTATCTTTATTAGATGTTTATAAGAAGATATTTAGTTCAATCTTTTATTACAATTATTGTTTTCTCAGCCAATGTAAGAGCTCAAAAAATAAAAGGGTTAAGTTTTGTTGCTACAAGAGATCTAGTTACAGACACCAACATTAATCCTATAAAAGAAACAGCTGCAAATTGGGTTTCATTAATGCCTTATGGCTATATGGATGCTCCAAACTCTACAGAAATCGCTTTTAATTTATCCTGGCAGTGGCAAGGGGAAACTAAGTCTGGATTACAACAAGCAGTTCCTTTTTTTGAGAGAGATCAAATTTCTATAATGTTAAAACCTCACATTTGGATCAAAGGGGGAGTTTTTACAGGAACAATTGAATTTGATTCTGATGAACAATGGATTAAGTTTCAGGAATCTTATAAAAAATACATTCTTTATTTCGCAAATCTAGCTCAAGATTTAAATATTCCAATATTGTGTATTGGAACAGAATTACAATCTTTAGTTTCTTATGATTCGAAATATTGGGAAGAATTAATTAAAGACATAAGATCAGTTTATTCAGGTAAATTAACCTATGCAGAGAATTGGGATCAATATGATAAAGTACCTTTTTGGAGTCAATTAGATTTTATTGGAATCGACGCTTATTTCCCTTTAAAGGCTTCGAACCCTTCTTTAAGTGATTTATTATTGCTTTGGAAACCTTACGTAAATAAACTAAACAACTTTTCTAAGGATCAAGAACGTCAAATTCTTTTTACAGAAATGGGGTATAGAAGTATTAACTCGCCAAACAATAAACCCTGGGATTACAGTAAAAGAGATCAGCCTTATAATGGTCAAAAACAAGCAGAAGCGTTAGAAGCTTTGTTTTTGAGTTTTGAAAATAAATCCTGGTGGGCCGGAGGTTTTATATGGAAATGGTTCCCTGATCACAATAGGGCAGGAGGTGTTTCAGACACTATGTTTTCTCCTCAGAATAAACCAGCAGAGGAGGTGATAAGACGTTATTTTACAAAATGGGAATAATATTTTTCCAGTATTCCTGGTTTGAATCCAAGGGCTCTCATTAAATGAATTATCATAAAATGAAACTGTAATTTCAAAACTCCATTTTTTATAAATCGACGGGATGAAGTAGTTATTTGTTGAGGAATAATAAAGAAAGAATATTTTTTGTAAATACGATCAATTAGTTCTCCGTCCTCACAAACAACGTATTTTTCGTTAAAACCATTTAATTCCAAGAAATATTTTTTTTGAATAAATAAGGATTGATCTCCACCCCTGCAGAACTTATTGTTAAATCTGCTGGCATATGCAGCTAGGTTTAGCGCCCAATGGTTAGTAGAAAATTTCAATCTAAAGCAACCTGCTTTTTCACCTTTTTTAATTGTATTCATTATCAATTGATCAAAACCTTTTGGGGGCTTGCTATCTGCGTGAAGGAAATATAGGAATTCAGAAGTAGCAATTTTAGCACCTTTATTTTGTTGATGGGCTTTTCCTTTTGATGTTTGAATAAACTTTATCTCTTTCTGCTGTTTTAGCCATTCAATTGAATTGTCCGTACTTCCTCCATCAACAAAAATGATTTCATTTTCTAAACAGGATTGCTCTCTTATGCTTTCGAGTAAAATGTTAAGTTGATTTTCTTCGTTGAGAACAGGAATTATTATGGATAAATTTTTTTTATTCATTTAGTTTCCAACTGTATTCTGAATACTTGATTTTAGCATTTTTGTTAAATTTTTCATTTGCATATTTTTGTATGAAATCAACGCGCTCTTTTTTAGATCCAAAATCCTTTGAAAACCAAAGGAATATCCTTGATAAAATCAGTTCGTTTTTGTTGAAACTATTTTTGCTAAAATCATTGATAAAAAAGTAGGTTACCTCTTCTAGTTGTTTTTGAACTTTTGAAGCTAAATATGCTTCGTTTAATAAATTTGGGCATGATTCTGAAGCACAATTAATAGCGAAATGAATTCTAGGATCTTTCATTTTCCTTAATATTTTATGCTCAATATCGTTTAAAGTTAATTTTTCAGAAAGTAAATTTAAACTAGTATTATCCCATGGTTTTTTAAGATCTCTAATGCTTTCTAAAGGATAGTTGTCTAAGATTAATTTAACAGTTATTGCGTTATATGCATTAATAAAATAGGCTAATGAATCGTTGTGATCCCAATAGGGTTCAGGGGGTCTTTGTTCGAGGAGTTTTATGTAATTATTTAAAGAAACTTTGTTTTTACTCCATTTTTTGTAATTAACGCTGCCATGTTCATCAACATATTTTTTAAGTAAATAATCCCATTGATCATGAATTCCTTTATTTTCAAATAAAGGTTTTTCAACAAAAAATGATGTTGAAGTTATAGTTCCAATAAATAAAAATAAAACAATTACATTTTTCATTATACCATAATTTAACAGCAACCCCCACCATCGTAATGGAAGGTGGATTCACTTATGTAAATATCATCTCTTTTAAGCTTGTTTAATGCTGCTGCTGTTTTATCACAGATTGCCAAGGGTTGGTTTTGAAGTAGAACATGTCCTTTTTTGTCATCAAAATAATCTTCATTACCATAATATATTGCAGACTTTCCTGTAAAAACACAGGGACCGTCTTCTTGCATCGGATCTTTTATTGCGCAAACTTCAACACTTTCTATAAAAATGGATTCTTCAGTCGGATAGTGCTTAGGGTCTAAAATTCGATACGGTCTCCGAGCTCTTATTTCAATTGTTCCAAAACCAACTTCTGTAAGCATGTTAACGTATTCATTTAATGGAATTGAACCCGACAAACAAAGTGCTCTCAGACGTTCATCTTCTCTTAAGGTTTCATTCATTGGTTGTTCGCAGGTTGGATCGCTCATAACCAAACGTCCATGTGGCTTTAATACCCGATACATTTCTTGAAGCGCTTTTTTCAGCTCTTCCATTTTGAATATGTTAAACAGGCAGTTTTGAGCAGCAACATCGATGCTTTCATCGGCAACCGGAAGGTTTAGTGCATCTCCTTTTTTAAGGGTAACATATTCCGATTTAAACCAATCGTTTTGTTCTTCAGCTAAAAGAAAATTTTTCCTTGAGGCTTCTAGCATTTCATCTACAACATCGATTCCTATAACGCCTTCTCTTTGTCTTGAAAAATATGAAAATTGCAGTAATTCCATTCCTCCACCAACTCCTACATAAAGTATTTTTGGATTATTAACTAAGTCTCTAGGATGAACTGTTGATCCACAACCGTAGTTCATTTCTTGCATTATTGTTGGAATTTTTAGCCCAGGAAATTGCCATATTGGGGTAGTAGTGCAGCATAATCCAACATCTGGT